>ERZ791921.43-NODE-43-length-118476-cov-14.645029_pt1 | contig 118476 bp, 107 predicted proteins | sample MGYA00510135_ERZ791921 | MGnify/ENA primary metagenome ERZ791921 (study PRJEB30046, sample SAMN00792070) | human gut metagenome | study: EMG produced TPA metagenomics assembly of the A metagenome-wide association study of gut microbiota in type 2...
TTTCAGAAACACTGGAAGTATCCTGCGTGATTGATACTATAAACAAAGCCAAAGCCCGCCGAAATATCGATCAACCATTAATCATCCACTCAGATCGTGGAAGCCAGTATGTTGCAAAGGAATATAAAAAAGCAACCGAAAACATGCAGCGTAGTTATTCAAAGAAAGCATTTCCATGGGATAATGCATGCATTGAATCCTTTCATTCCATTATCAAACGTGAATGGCTCAATCGCTTTAAAATTCGTGATTACAAGCAAGCATACCGGTTGATTTTCGAATATCTGGAAGCTTTTTACAATACGAAACGAATTCACAGCCATTGTGACTTTATGTCGCCAGATGAATTTGAGCGAGTATATGAAAGAACACATACTAAGGCGGAGCTTCTGGCAGGTTAAAATGGGGAGAAATTTCTCATTTTAACTTGTACTAAATCTTGACATAGCACCATTAATGATATTTGAGAGACACGCAAATCTCAAGTACAAATATGGAAATAGACATTTTTGGTGTAGAGGATACTACGTAGATACTGTAGGAAAGAACGCAAAGAAAATACAAGAGTATATTCAGAATCAATTAAGAGAAGATTTAGAATATGACCAAATGACACTGAAAGAGTATATTGACCCGTTCACGGGTGAGCAGGTAAAAAGTAACAAGTAGAATAAGCCCCTAGGGCTTAGTAGGAAATGATGTTGCGACTGGCGAACCATTCGATGAGTCTTTAGACTCCAGTGCCGGTAATGAGCCCTTATAGGGCGTGAACAAACCACCGGCTAAGCCGGTGGTTGTGATTTAACTGCTCTGAATCTGATACTTTCCTAATGAATTGTACCATAATAGGAATGTGAATTAAAATAGTTTGTTATTTAAAGTGGATTATACTAGTGAATCATCTCAGTAAGAAGCAGAACATCCCATGGTTTTAAGGAATCGCCGCATTTTGCGGTTTCACCTGTAATCAGGTCGGTTTTGCCTGCAAGGCTGTCAGGAAGAGGCTGCGCTTCACCGGTAAAGTTCATGACATAGTAGAAACGGGTTGTCTCACTCTCACGGACGGTTACTTCAAGCTGTGTAGCTTCCGGAATGACAGGGGTTACGCCTGCGTCTGCCACTGCCTGTGTGAGCACCTTTTCCAGTCCGGTCTCATCAAGCTGGCTTCCTACATAGTAGACATTGCCCTTTCCAAAGTGGTTTCTGGTAACTACAGGCATTCCCTGATAGAAGTCATCCTCGTAGACAGCAAGTGCTTCTGCGCCTTCAAGATGCATCAGGTCACAGAGAAGTCCGCAGGAAGCGGTTGTTCCATCTGTAAAGCGAGCATGGTTTTTCTGTTCCGGCGCAAGGGCATCGATTTCTTCTACCCATACGCCTGCCATGCTGCGCAGCGGTCCCGGATAACCGCCAAGGTGTACGTTATCGGACTGGTCAACGATACCGCTCATGAAGCTGGTGATTAGAGTGCCGCCGTTTGCGACAAAGGACTCAAGTTCCTCAGCCATATTGTCTTTTACCATGTAAAGGACAGGAGCTGCGATGAGGTTATACTGGGAGAAATCAGCATCCACAGGAATCATGTCCACAGAGATGTTCTTATTGTAGAAAAATTTATAATAATTGTGAATCTGTTCTACATATTTTAAATCCTCGGAAGGGCCGCTTGTATACTCCAGTGCCCAGTAGTTGTCCCAGTCGAAAATGATTCCGACTCTGGATGGATTCGCAGAGCCAAGCGTCTTGTTTCCGAAGCTCTCAAGCTCACTGCCAAGCTGTGCAGTTTCGCGGAATACACGGGTGTTTTCCGTGCCTGCGTGGGCAATGATGGCACCGTGGAATTTTTCACAGCCGCCGACACTTCGTCTAAGCTGGAAAAACTGGATGGTATCCGCGCCATGGGCAAGCGTCTGATAGCTCTGTGCGCGCATCTGTCCCGGACGTTTCAGGGAGTTGTATTTCTGCCAGTTCTGCTGACTTGGAGTCTGTTCCATCAGCATAAACGGCTCATTTTTCAGACCACGCATCAGGTCATGAGTCATGGCAACCTGACTCCATGGAGTATCGTATGCAGGGTAGTTATCCCAGGAAACAATATCCATTTCTTTCGCCCATTTGAAGTAATCCAGCCCCTTAAAGGTTCCCATTAAGTTGGTTGTAATCAGCGCATGCGGCTGTTTTGCGCGGATGACATCTCGTTCCATTTTATAATTGGAAAGCAGGGAGTCGGAGATAAAGCGTCTGTAATCGATGGAGATGCCGGAAAAAGCGGTCTTTTCTTTTCCGATTCCTTCACCCAGCGCATTTGGAACAACAATCTCATCCCAGTCATAGATGGTATGTCCCCAGAATTCCATGTTCCATGCGGTATTCACTGCATGAATCGTCTTATATTTATCCTTCAGCCATACGTGGAACGCTTTCTTACAGTTATCACAGTAGCATTCTGCACCGTATTCATTGTTGATGTGCCAGTAGGTAATGTGTGGATTATCTCCATAGCGTTCTACGAGTTTGGCGGTGAGTGCTTTGGCATATTTCTGGTATACAAGGGAATTTGGGCAGGCGTTGTGACGCTGACCGAAGTGGTGCTGTCTGCCTTCGTAATCCGTACTCATGACCTCCGGGTATTTCTTAACCATCCACGCTGGAAGAGCAGCGGTTGAGGTTGCAAGTACGATGTCATAGTTCTCGCGTGAGAGCATATCAATCATCTTGTCAAGGCAGCTGAAATCATAGACATTCTCAGACGGCTGAATTTTGGCCCATGAGAAAACGTTGATGGTTGCACTGTTGATATGTGCATCGCGGAAAATGCGCATGTCCTCGGCCCAGATTTCTTCCGGCCACTGGTTTGGGTTGTAATCGCCTCCGTAAAGGATTCTTTTGAATTTGGATTTCATTGTAAAAACCTCCTGTAATTTAGATATTTGAATCTTTCTCTGATTGTATATTGTGTAAGTGTTATCTTTGAGTTATGCTTATTATAGTATGAATTCAGCTATGGGTGTATAACAGGAGTAACCTAAAAGTATTGTATTTTGAAACAAGGAGTGCGCGATGGGAATCTACTTTGGAAGTAATTTCAACAGGGAGCCGTTTCAGTACGATTCGGTGGGAAATCATTGGCAGCAGGAATCTGTGACAAGGGCGCAGGGGTATCAGCTGTACCATTATCTTCAGACGGAGGAGGGCTGCGGCGTGGTGTCGGTAAAAGGGAAGGAAATTCTACTGTCTGCCGGACAGGGAATATTGCTTGCACCCTTTGTACCGCACAGCTATCATGCGAAGCGGGAGGGGTGGACGACGTGTTTTGCAACATTCTCCGGCACGCTGGAGCCGCAGTTGAAGGGGATGATTGGCAGCCAGGATTATCTGTTGATTGATGCCAAAAAGGGAGCGGAAATTGCAGCAGTAATCGGGCAGGCGGTGGGAGAATTTGAGAATGCTTCGGGTAACAGCAGACAGCTGTCCCTGAGCTGCTACCAGATGCTTCTGTTATTGTATGTGGAGGATTTTTCTCATGTGAATGTAGAAATGCGTCCTGCTTGGGAGAAATATGTGCAGCCGGTTGTGACGGCAATTGAGACCCGCTACATGGAGAAACTTGGGGCAGAACAGCTGGCGGCATCGGTTTATGTGTCTCCGCAGTACCTTTCACGACTTTTTATCCGTTTTTTCAAATGCTCGGTATATGAATACCTGACGAACTACCGCATCAACAAGGCGAAGGAATTCCTTATGGTGCGCGGCCGCAAAATTCAGGATATTGCGCATGATGTGGGGTATACGGATGCCAGTCATTTTATTGTGATGTTTAAAAAGTTCACAGGGATGCCACCGGCGGAGTTTAGGCAGTTATATATGTAGGGAGAAATTCGTAAAATTAAGGCAGGAGTTGCAAGATGAAGCTACAGGTACAGATTAAGAAAAAACTTGGAACATTTCATTTGGATGCTGCATTTGAAACAGAGGAAGGCGTATTTGCCATTCTTGGGGCTTCCGGCTGCGGAAAGAGCATGACGTTAAAATGTATTGCCGGGATTGAGACGCCGGATGAAGGAAAAATTGTGTTGGATGGAAAGATTCTTTTTGATTCGCAAAAGCATATTAACTTACCTCCTCAGAAACGAAAATTCGGGTATATGTTTCAGGACTATGCGCTGTTTCCGAATATGATGGTGCAACAGAATATTATGGCCGGCATGGGGAAAAAACCGGACAAGGCTGTCGTTGTGGAATATATCAACCGGTTTCAGCTTTCCGGTGTGGAAAACCTGTATCCGTCACAGCTTTTTGGTGGACAAAAGCAGCGGGTTGCCATGGCGCGTATGCTGGCGGCAAAGCCGGATGTGATTCTTTTGGATGAGCCCTTTTCGGCGCTGGATAGTTATCTGAGATGGGAAGTAGAGCAGCAGATGCGGGAAATCCTTGAAAAGGAAAGAAAGCCTGCGATTTTTGTGTCCCACAGTCGAGATGAGGTTTTCAGTGTGTGTAACAGGGTCTGCTGCATGAGCAATGGAAAAACTGAGGAAACTCAGCCGGTAAAAGAGTTTTTGCATCGCCCAGAACAAAAACAGCCGCAATACTTTCCGGCTGCAAAAATATATCTGATATGCGGGTAATAGATGCACACCATGCACAGGCGCTGGACTGGCATATGACGCTGACCTGTATGGAAAGGGAAATACCTGTGAACGCCACTGCAGTGGGAATTCGGGCACATTCTTTTGCGATATCGGAGAAAACAGAAAGAAGTTCCATCGCAGATATATATTATTTTCCGATAAAGGCGTATCAGATATTGGAGGATGTGTTTGAGTGGAATGTTTCTTTTAAGCCGAACGAGGAGAGCACGTGGATTCAGTGGAAGATAGCAAAAAGTGACTGGAATGTAAATGAGAAAAGGATGCCGGAGTTCCTTTCTGTAAATGCAGATGAACTGTTGTTTTTTTAATGATGGGAGGCATAATTAGACAAAAAATATTGTACTTTCTTCCTAAGCTGTTGTACAACCTGACTTCCGTCGTTTCTCTCAAAACCTAGTACTCAACTGTCAATCAGCATGGTGAACTCAAAGATATTTTCAATCTCTTTTTCTGTCAGATACAGTGCATCAAGATTGGTTAATCCAATTAATTTTTTGATCTTTTCATTAACGTTTTGGTTCTGAGAAATATTGATATAGGTTCCATCGCCTTTGTCAACAACCCTGAAGTCACGCATAAAATTTACAAGATCATAGGAATTGATCTCATTTTTGAAACATTTGATTTCCAGAATCCTTAAAAGAAACAAACTAAGGTAGCAGATTAAAAAATGCCCGTAGATTGTTTCTTTTTTTTTCTCATAAACAGGTCTTGCATCCAGATAAGATTTTGTGATGCGGAAAGACTCTTCTATTTTCCAGAGGTTGTGATATGTGCGGTATACCTGCAGGGGTTCCATATCCAATTCAGATGTCACCAGGAGATTATATCCTGCATATTTCAGATCCTCATCAATCTTTGCCTGGTTGATTTCAACTGCCGGCTTTTGGATTTTTCCATTTTTATCTGTATCTGTGAACTGTATATATTTAACAGAATCCCCCAGATCCTCCCGTGCCAGTTTTTTGTAAGTGGTATAGTTGGCGGCCTTGTCCACCATTTTCATGATCTCAGCTTTCTGTTTCTGGGCAAGGGAAGGGTTATAGGAAACGATGCGTTTTTCTTTTACGCAGAATGAAGTCTCTTTTTCCTCACCGGTTTCAGGATCTGTTTCCTTGAATTTATAAGAAAAAGTATCCACACAGGATTTCAGGCGGAACAGGAGCTTTCCGTTTTTATCCCGGTAATCCGTATAGACATTCGTATCATTCTCAAGAAGCAGCCACTGCTTTTCTTTTTCACTCAGTCCCTTCCCATGGACGGATTTTGAAAAAATGTATCCATCTTTGGCTTCCACAACAGCAGCATAAATGTTTCTGGCACAGTTCAATCCCTTATCTGCGACCTGCACGGTTTTTCCGTCAACTTTATAACGTTCTTTCATCTCCTGTATGATCTTCCGGATATAGGGTTTCTCTGACTCGTTTCCAGGATACATCTGCATGGCAAGTGGAACCAGATCTGCATCCAGAAGCAGAGCCTGGCCAATGATCGGTTCATGCCGGTTTTCCTTAGAAGGACCTTTTTGCTTATCATCCTTCGGAAGGTCAATTTCAAAGTAGTAGTTTGTGCAGTCAAAGAAAGTACTGCTGAAGTCACGCTTGTAATGATCTTCATAACAATGGTTGAACAGTTCAATATATTTTTTATAGGATTCTCCGATAAACGCACATCCATCGTAAACCTGATCTTCGGAAATGGGAACACCATGATAAAGGCGTGGAAAGACAGTGGATGCTGTTTTTGATTTCGAACACGGATAAAGGATACGTGCATAGATCAGCTGTGCGATCATGTCATAAAGATCAAATCGGAATCTTTTTTGTGATGCAAGGATGTCGATCGTTTCTCTCACATTCAGCTCTGAAAGAAGAGAAGCAACAAGGAAGTGACCGATGTTTTTTTCAAGCTGGACAGTGAATGCCCGTGGGCGTGTTTTATCAGCAACAGAATCTGCGTGTTCCCTGTTCTTTTTCTCTACATATTTCTGATAATAAGAAACCGGGTCCGGAATCTCATCTGAAATAAGATCTGAGACATACCCAAAGCTTTCGATATTTCTGGAACGAGGCTGCTTCTTTTCTTTGTCCCAGTAACTTTCATACATCTGCAGATAAGTGCCTTTTTTCTTTTTATCCTGTCGTAAATAGTATGCCATGTGCCCCACCTTATAGAGTACTATGTAGTACTATCATTATACAACATATCAAATTTTTTTTCAATAAAAAAATGCCCTGTAAGGACATTAAATTTTCCAGTAAAATCAGGCTTTTTTAGATAAGTGATCGATTTGAAACGTAAGGAGGGATTTGAAAACGTCGGAACTTTCATAGTACTACGACGGAAGACGGGGGTATGCATATGAATAAATATAAAATTGAAAGCAAATATTAATTGAATTGTAAAAAAGTGAAAATGATTGATGAAAAGGGGATTTGTGAGTATAATATAAATGTATATTGAAAAATATATGTACAAAAGGCAGATATATATTGCCTGATTAAGAAATAGAGGAAGGACGTGAGCGTATGGTAACTACCGAATCTATAACGATAAGAGTGCCAGTAGGAATGAAACAGTATCTTGATGATACGAATGTAGAGACAGAACTTATTAGAAATGCTCTTTTGTTGTATCCATATATAGCAAATTGTACCATATCGCATGGGCGGGCAGCAGAGATTCTTGGAATAAGAAAATCCGAACTGATAGATATATATGACAAATTGGGATATTCCTATTTTGATATGACAATGGATGATCTGGACAAAGATTTGGAAACTTTCCGTCAGTTAAAAAAGGAGTCAGTGGTATGATTGTCGTATCAGATACAACTCCATTAATATCTCTATTAAAAATAGATAGGATTGACTTGCTTGAAAAATTATTTGGAAATGTGCTGATACCGCAGGCAGTGTATGAAGAACTGACTATGGATGAGCGTTTCAAAATGGAAGCAGATCAGTTGAAACAAAAAGAGTTTATTATCATTCAGCCGGTAACCAATCGTGAATCTGTCAGCATATTGAAGCGTGCTACGGGTCTAGATCAGGGAGAAAGTGAAGCAATAGTTCTTACGGATGAGATACATGCAGAACTGTTGTTGATGGACGAAGCAAAGGGCAGAGCAGTGTCTACTCAAATGGGGTTTCAGATAATGGGGACAATAGGCGTTCTTATGGCAGCTTACGAGGAACACGAACTTACTTCGGATGAAGTGAAAGAATGTGTTTTGAGATTGCAGCGAGCCGGTAGGCATATTGGACAGAGACATTATCAAATCCTGTTAAATATGTTAAATGATTAATCAGATATTCTGGCTCTGGCAGATGACAGTAGTTCTGAAATAGGGTTAACCTAATCATAGACACAGAAGGATACAAATAGTAAATCTCATGAAACTTAGAACGTAAAAATACCAGTTGGATATGAGGTTGGAGCAGAGTTTGAATAGTAAACAGATATCTCGAGGCAAAGTATTTTGCACTTTGAGGGTAAAGCGGGTTGACTGAATATAACATGACCAAGAAATGCCGAATTTATAGCGTTTCTTGGCTCGTTTTATGTTGAGTGATAATAATTTTTAAAAGGTTGAGGATGGATTCTACTGTCAGTTAAAATGGTATTGATTTCACAGTGGTAATTATAACGGATGCAAGAAGTAAGATTAGCATCTTGATTTTCCTAGTGTTCAATTAGCCAAGATTCTGGCGTACATTTTAATGAAAATTTTGTTCATTTAGTTGGGCAAATTTTGGATTGTTGTGTTTCGTTAGAAGTTTTGGAGAATAATGAATCAGCTTATGATTGCTATAAGAAAGTTGGCTTTGAGGAGGTATCTCAGAATAAAATAAAAAAGTATACTGTAATGGGAAAAGAATTGAATTACCTAAAATAGGAAATGAGACTATAAAGTAAGATTTAAAACTAGAATAAATGTTCGATAAAAATTGACAAAGATATCTATTCATGCGAAAATTAAAATATTAAGAGAAAAACAAAAATTTAGAAAATTAAGGTGAAAAAAGTGAATATAGTTATGGAACAGCCAACAAAAGCAGAGAAAAAAGATGAACAAATTAAGCGTTTAATAGCATATTATAAAGTATTTACTGAAATGAAGGGCATGTCTTTTGATGTAGAATGGGATTTCTATATGAGATATGTGAAAGATAAGTATCAAAATTTTGAAATATATAAGTCTTTTTTCAAAATTGATAATAATAATGAAAAGGTCATAAAAGAAACATACGACGTAATTACAGCACTTGATGAGAGTAAGGATTTTGAAGAAACAAATGTTGATGAAGAAACAATACAGGAGACAAATCATATATGGAAAAATATAATACAGTTTTTCGAAAAAGAAGCAAACTGGGAAAAGCAGATATATGATATGTTAAATAAAACGGCAGAAAATCATCCACTTATTGCGAAAGCGATTGTTATACTTCTCACTGGTATTTTATTAGGTTTGGCAGAGGATTGCATACATGATGCTATTCAGATGAAAAATCAGATGGATGTGATAGAGAGTTCGTCTAGTACAGTAGATGATTGGAATGAATTAGAGGTTAACAGCGTCAAATAGTATATAGAAAAATTTATTCAGATTGTTAAAAGTGGAAAAACGAATTCCTAAAAGGGATTTCTTAGGAAAACTTTTAATTTGATTAATAATGGTGAATGCCCTGACAGTGTTGTAGAAGGAGTGAGAGTATTGAGTAATGTAAATTATATACAAAATGCGATCATGCAATTGGAAGGTGGTGCCTTTCAAAAATTGTTTGACGAATATCTTTATAAACAATATAAATTTAAAAATATTCAAACTCTGGGAGTTCAGACAGGTACTAACAAACCAACGAAGGGAACACCGGATTCTTATGTTCTGACTGATGATGGAAAATATATCTTAATTAACTATGGAAGTGTGAGTTCACAGCCAGAGGAGAAAATACAAGCTGATATTTTATAGTGTTTTAATAAGGCAAAATTGTCATTACCTACGGATAAAATTAAAAAAATTATTTGTGGATACTGTTCCACCAATATTCATATTGAACAGTTTTCAGACATTATGAAAGTTGTAGAAGGAGTGAAGATAGAACTTATTGGAATTGACACACTTTCACATGAGTTAGCATTAATCTATCCGCATATTGCGAAAGACATGCTTGGTATTGAAATAGATACAAATCAATTTTTTGACGTTGAGGATTTTGTGAAAGCATATGATGCAAATGGTATCAATGCACCTATTGATTGTGAATTTTTCCATCGGGATTCTGAAATTAGTGAAACTTGTAAAAGTATTAGAAAAAATATAGTTACCATATTGAGTGGACCATCTGGAATTGGAAAGACAAGATTAGCTTTAGAAGTATGCAGGAAACAAGATGGTGAAGCAGTAAAAGTGTACTGTATTAAAAGCAATGGCAATCTGTTATATGAGGATATTAAGTATTATATTGATGAACCTGGAAAATATCTGCTCTTTTTTGATGATGCTAATATGGTTGCAAGTCTGGATAATGTGCTTAATACAATATTGACATTACCAGAGGCATATAATGTCAAGGTTCTTATTACGGTGAGAGATTATGCTAGGGAAAGAATAATTAATTCAGTGTTAAAGTATTCAAAACCCAATATCATTGAAATTGGACGTTTTAAAGATGATGAAATAAAGGATATTTTGAAAAATAATCTTGGAATTTTAAATTCAGTCTATCTCGAAAAGATTGTAGAGATTGCTAATGGCAATATTAGACTTGCTTTCCTTGCTGGAATGAGAGCTGTTGATGATGGGTATCAAGCGATACGTAATGCGGAAGATATTTTTAAAAACTATTATGGTCGGATTATTGATGATGCTAAGTTGACCAAAGATGATATTATGGAACTTTTTTTCATTACTGTAGCAGGGCCAGTGAGAGCAAATGAAAATCAGCTATATAGTGATTTGAAGAAAATGTATGGTAAAGAGATTTTGGAAAATAATATCATAGAAAAATTGTACTATTTAGAATTGATCGATTGGTTTAAAAACGAGATAACTAAGATATCGGATCAAAGTCTGGGAAACTACGTATTATACTATGTTTTATTTGAAAAGAGATGGATAGATGTAGAAAGATTAATTGCGATTGGATTTCCAAATTATAGGAATAAAGTCATATATATTCTAAATACTTTGATGGAAATATTTGGATCAGAAGAAGTGGTAAAATATGTGGAAGATTCTATAATTACTGCATGGAATAATGCACCAGCGGAACAGGAGATGGAATATCTTCAATCATTTTATCAAGTTGACTCAGAGAAGGCCTTATATATTATAAAGAAACATATAGAGCGAGAAAATGTTGTAGATTTTGATTTGCGTAGTTTTGATATTGATAGTAAGAAAAATTATCATAATATCTCAACAAAAGAAATAGAAATTTTGGGAGGCTATAAGTATACAGAGAATTTTGAAGATGCAGTAGATTTGTTGATGCTGTATTTTACAAAAAGACCGGATTTGATAATGGATTTTTATTTTGTTCTAGATGACCGATTGTTATATGATAAGCATTCTTGGAAGAATAAGTATAATTGTGAATTGTATTTGTTGGATAAATTGTGGTGTGCTACAGAGGAAGGTAAAAAATATAATAATAGTATCTTATATTTACAAATCTCAAAATGTGCATTAAAAACTGAAATATCATTTACTGAAAGAGTCAGAAACAGCCAATCTGTAAATTTTGTAAGAATGTCTCTTGTATTTACGAATGAAATTGCTGCTATTCGTGTAAATATATGGAAGCACTTAGCTGTTTTACGAAAAAAAGATGAGTATTGCAATATTGTTAATGAGATTCTATCGGACATTAATTTTGATGGATTAAGTGAAGAAGATGCTCAAGAATATTTCAAAATAGATTTTGATGTTATTTATGAAAATGTGATAGACATAGATGAGCCAGATTTTTTTGATGCAAAGCTTGTATCAAGGTACAAAGAAGTGGCTGAAGAAATTGGGGTAACGATTGATGAACGTTTTCTGATTCCTGCAAAGAACATAGAATTTAAAATATATAGGATGCTGACTTGTGAACACTTGATTGGTAGGACTATAGAAGACGATGAAAAAATACGCAGGGAAGTTATTTTAAAAGAAATAACTTCGTATAAATTATGTGATTATCGGACGCTGTTTGTCGCATGCCGTTTTCTGGAAAATATAGTATGTGAAAGAGATCAATGGTCCTTAAATACTGGACTGGATTGTATTTTTGAAATCTTGGAAGAAAATAGTGATTTGTATATAGATGTAATCACTGAGTACTTGAATGAAAAAGCACCTTTGAGGTTGAATGGATATTGCCAGATAAAATATCTGATTGAACATATTGGTTATGAAGCAACATACGATTTAGTGAGCAGCAAAGTATTTGATAAAAAGAATGCGTGGTTGTCTTTAATATGGGAGTGTTTACCAGAAGAAAATATCAGTGAGAAGGTTATTAATGACTATAAAGAATTTGTACTAAATAATATTGATGAAGATAATCCTATTGTGCCAACGGTTCAAGTGATAAGTAGGTATGGGGAAAAAGATCGGGATTTCAAGGCGAAAGTAATAAATGCAATTGTTGTCCATACAAAATATTCGACTAGATTTCTGGGGTATGTACACCATGACGATGACATTACCATAATCCTTCATTTTTTTAGAGATAATATAGATATGTTAGCAAGGATTTATATGAATGCAATTGAGAATGATAATTATATGGATTATTGTGGAAAGCTTTTTATAAAAATATTTGAACAACAGTCTACAATATGGAAGGAGTATGTAGATTGGGTTAAGGATAATACCCATCGAGATGGTTATGAACAAAAGATTTTTGAGCGGATATGGTATATAGAAAAATGGCATGAATGTATTGACTATGCATTTAAGGTTCTAGTTGATGATAATATAGCGTCTTGGATAGAAGAACCGGCAAAATTATTGTTTGTGAAAACGCAGGATAGTATTATACTAGAACGAAAAAAGAAATGGTTATTTGATAAACTTCATGAGAACAGTTTAAATGTTGGAAAATGCAGAAAACTTATTGATGTGGTAGTAACGGTTCTGCCAGAATGGAAGTTAGAATTTATTACTGAATTTTTAAAAGTTAACAAGAAAATAGAAGATTTTGAGAAACTGCATCTGTTTCCGGTGTTCTGCTCATGGTCAGGAAGTGAGGTCCCGCTTATTCTCGAAAAAATAGAATTTCTAAAATCTTTAAAGGATAATCTAAAAGGAATTGATTATATAGAGCATAAAAAATATCTTGAAGAGCGGTGTAGAAGTTTTGAAAAATATAAGGAAGAGGTGGAATTAAGAGAGTATCTTGAAAATGCTGATTATGCATAAGGAGTACGATTGAGGAAAAATGTGTGAAGGATGTGATAGGAACAATTGGAATAAGGAAAGAGGAATATCAGAATTTGACGAGTATCAATCGTTTTATGAGAAATTAGTATTGTTAAAATATATGATGCATACGAACACGGCAGAGAAATTGGCAGAGCATAGACAGGCTGTCATGGAAGGAAAAAACATGGACAGATTTTCAGAAAAAGATTGGAAATTATTCCGCAGCAAGATAGCCGGATGGCAGGAAGCTTATATGGACAGGTTGAATAAAGAATATATGGAGATATTAAGCGGAGAGGGAGCAGCTTCAGAAAAGTTTTGGAAGCTGGAAAAAAGAATTAAAGAGGATAAAAAGGATTGTGGTGTGCAATGTGAAATGAGCAGATCAAATCAGCTTTATATAATGCTGGAATTGTTGAATGAAGGTGCAATAACTATGGATGATTTGCAACTGGAAAATCAGATATTAAAAAACATATTGGATAAAGCAGGATTGTCATGCCATAAGGAATTATCAGTGCTTGGACAAATTGATACTAAAGAAGCATATGATCTAGAACAAGGGAAGAGAATAATACATCCGAAAGCCATAACAGAAAATATGGCAAAATACGCCATTTTGTGTATCCACGTTTTACCCGGGCTGTACCACCAAGAGGTGTGAATACCAGTAAAATGCATCCGAATGAAGCATATGAGATAATTCATAATAATGATATCAGAGATGAACAGATTATTGAGGATGTGAAGGAGTGCGTATCATCAGGGTGTACACCAGTTATACTGTCACGCTATAAGGATCATTCTGAAAAAATGTATGAGCAGTTAAAAGGCTATGCAGATCATGTATTTCTTATGACAGGTAACAACTCTAAAAAAGAGCACAAGAAGATTCTTGAGCAAATGCATCAGGCTGCTAAAGATGAATCGCTTATATTAATAGCTACCGGATCTCTTGCAGGAGAAGGTTTTGATTTTCCAAGATTGGATACATTTTTTATAGCTGCACCGGTGTCATTCCGTGGTGTAGTTGAACAGTATGCCGGGCGATTGAATCGTGATTATGAAGGAAAAGAAAATGTGATAATATATGATTATGCGGATAATCATATTCCAATGTTTGATAATATGTACATAAAGCGACTGAAAGCATATAAGCAGATTGGTTATGAGCTTGTCAGTGGTTTGCAAACGGACAAACAGATGGTTAATGCAATATATGATAGCGATAATTATAGTGAAATTTACCACAAGGATTTACTTGATGCGGGTAAGAATATAATTATTTCAAGCCTTGCAATCAGTGGAACAGAAGTTTATGAGTTAATCAACTTGTTAAGAGAAAAATAGGCATTAGGCGTTCAGGTTACTATAGTTACATGGACTCCAGATTTCTATGGATTCGGTGATGTGGCATATTGGATGCAGTTACATGAAGATATGCGTAAAGCTGGTTTTTATATGAAAACAGTCGAAGAATCTTGTGAGCGATTTGTCATTATTGATCAGGAAATAGTCTGGTATGGAAATATTAATCTGCTGGCAAAGAGTAAAATTGATGATAGTATTATGAGAGTGAGAAGTAAGGAGATAGCAAGTGAATTGATGGAGATTACATTTGGAGATAATGGCGGCAAGGATAATTTTGGGAGAGAAAAGAATTAGATTGAAAGCAGGTGATTAAGCTATCAGATTCAATATCTAATATGATTTCTGATGCGTGCTCACCTCAGATAGAACCGGATATTTCAATACAGACAATCGAAGCTGTTGCAGAAACAGTAGCCGGAGTTTATAATTTTTATAGGTGACAAGCAAACCAGTAGAAATTAAAATGCCGAAAGCCTGTATTTATGCGGACTTCCGGCATTTACTTTTCCGGATGAGTTTATGGTAGGATAGGAGGATGAAAATGATAACAGATGCATTTGACAATTCAGAGGTTTTATTTGGAACAAAAGATTTTTATGGAGAACAAAAACATTTATGCGATAAGTGTATGATCATATTTTCAGAACAGATATTTGAATACATGCTTGATACATATGAGCATCAGGAAGTTGGTGCAATAAGATGCTGCAATGGGATTACACCAGTGTATGTGTTTGACATAGAGGGAATGAAAATTGCCGGATATTTAAGTCATATCGGTTCTGCACTGGCAGGTGGAGATGTCATAGAGGTGAACTGGCTTACTGGTGCTGTGAAGTTCGTTATGTTCGGCTCGGCAGGATCATTAGACAGTGGGCTGACAACAGGTAAATTTGTGATACCGACACACAGTTATCGGGAAGAGGGATTAAGTTATCACTATGCACCTCCGGCAGATTACATAGAGGTGAAAAATGCAAAAACAGTCAAAGCGATATTTGATGAATTAAAACTTCCAAATGTTTTAGGAAAAGTCTGGACAACGGATGCAATATATCGGGAAACAAAAGCCAAATTTGATGCGAGAAAAAAAGAGGGCTGCATTGCTGTGGAGATGGAACTTGCCGGAGTTCAGGCAGTCTGCGACTTTTACGGATGGGAGTTATATAATTTTCTTGTTACCGGGGATGTATTAGATCAGGAAGTTTATGATGTTTCCGGGCTTGCGGATGCCAATCATAATATGGATAAACTATATGTTGCAATCGAGATAGCAAAAAGAATTTGAAACAGGGAAGGAGCATAAACGAATGATAAAGAAAATCACACGTGATCCAATGTTTCTTGCACAGAAATCGGTGGATGCGACTGAAGCAGACAAGCAGGTGATCTCGGATCTGCTGGATACTTTAAGAGCAAATTTAGATCACTGTGTTGGGATGGCGGCGAACATGATCGGAGTGAGCAAAAATATTATTGTAGTGGCAGCAGGACCATTTCAGTTTGCAATGATCAATCCGGTGATCGCAAAGAAAACGGGGGCTTTTCAGACAGAGGAAGGTTGCCTTTCGCTAGATGGAGTAAGACCATGCACAAGATACAAAGAAATTGAAGTAGACTATCTGGACACAAATTTTAAGAAGCAGCATGGTAAATACACGGGCTGGACTGCCCAGATTATCCAGCATGAGATAGATCACTGCAATGGGATCGTTATATAATTTTGAAAGAAATCAATCTGAGGAGGAAAATCATATGTTATTGATCTGCTATCCAAAGTGTACCACATGCCAGAAAGCAAAGAAATGGTTAGAAAGTCAGGGCATCGCATACACAGAGCGTAATATCGCAGAAGAAAATCCAACTTATGCGGAATTAAAAGAATGGTATAAAAAAAGTGGACTGCCATTAAAAAGATTTTTTAATACGAGTGGACTTTTATACAAAAGCATGCAGTTGAAGGATAAATTGCCGGAAATGAGCGAGGAGGAGCAGTTAAAACTCCTTGCAACCGACGGTATGCTTGTGAAGCGGCCACTGGTTGTGGATGGTGATAACGTGCTGACCGGTTTTAAGGAAGCAGAGTGGGCCGAAAAAATGCTTTCATAAGACTACATACTGACAGCGAAGATATGATTAATAGTGAAGTATGTCATTAAAATACACAACTTTTTATTCACATTGAAATCCGTTGTTTATATTCAGAAATGGTCATATGATAATAGTTTTTAAAAGCTGTATGAAAATGATTCGGATAAGAATATCCTAACCGGGCGGAAATCTCGGAAATAGAAAGTTTATTTTCTTTTAGGAAAGTGACTGCCGCAGCCATCCGGGCTTCCATTCTTTTTTGAAGAAAATTTTTTCCATAACGGTTATACAGAATCCGGCTGGTCTGCCGGGAACTGAGTCCTAACCGGCGGGAAAGTTCTTTTAGTGTAATGGTATTATATTCGAGCAGGAAGCTGTCTTCAATCAGAATATAAGCCTTGACCAATGGAATCGGAATATAGGTTATGGCGGCATTTGAGTCAGGTGCATAGTTTCTCAGTATTTTTACTAAAAACTGCATAAAAAGAGCCCGGAGCATGATTGCGGCAGCACTTTTGGGTGCAGATAGTTCTTCATGGATTTGCTCTAATGTTGACCGCAGACCGGCACAATCTTTTCCATACCAGAATGGATAATGTAAAAATGGTGCCAATATATTTTTTTCGGAAGCATTTTCTTTGATATTGTGCAATTCTTCAATTCTCAAATAAATACAATACTCATAGGTTGGATCATCGGGATCTGAATATTGTTGATGCTCAATATGGGGACCGGTGGTGTAGAGAATATCAGGATACAAGTCATAACGGCATTGATTGCTGATCAATGTCCCATTTCCCTCTGGAATGAAGTGAATTTCATAGCTGTTCGAACTGTGGGCATGGGATGGCGTATTCCATGTCTGACATTCATATGTAAATTTTAAAACATTTATCCGGTAATTCCCTATCTGAAACATAACATTTAAATTATCATTTTTTATCATAGAAGCTATCCCCTAAAATATAACGGGTCAAGGTATTATCAATGCATGCCTGTGTGCAATTTGAAGTATGCCTTAGTGCCCGCACTACACTTAAAAGTACGCTAATCGGACATAACATAACTGGAAATGTCTACTATTCATGTATCATTATCGTACAACAAATCTTATAATAAAATCAAGAACAAAGCGGAAAAATTGAAAAAAGGAGGGCACGGTATGGTAATTGATGCACACCTGCATTTATGGGACAAACAGCTTGGGCGTGTAGGTGAAAACAAAGTGGTTGCATTAAAGGATGGAAAAAGTGACTTCGGCGGAGAAATCCGTCAGATGATGCCGCCATATATGCTGGATGGAAGAAACACAGTGGAAATGCTGATTTCCAATATGAATTATGCCAGAGTCAGCGGATGCGTGGTTACACAGGAGTATATTGATGGCAACCAGGATCATTACTTATTAGAATGCAGGAAGAAGTATCCCAAAAGGATAAAGGTTTGCTGCCTTTATGAAGAAAAAGAGATCAAAGATGAGTGGATCGGACAATTTGATGGAATTAAAATTTGTGCAGGCAGATTGAAAGATCAGAATCTGCTGCATCATAAAGAAATTTTTGAAAAAGCAGAACGGTTGAAGAAGTTTATTTCCATTGATATGGCAGATGGGGATGCGCAGACAGACGTAATGGAGCAGCTGATCGAAACATATCCGGATCTTCGTATTGCGATCGGACATTTTGGAATGGTTACGACAGACGGATGGGAAAAACAGATCGCACTGGCAAAGCATGAACATGTATATGTCGAAAGTGGCGGGATTACCTGGTTGTTCCACAAAGAATTTTATCCATATCCGTCAGCGGTGAGAGCAATCCGTACAGCGATCGATATCTGCGGGATTGACAAATTAATGTGGGGAAGCGATTATCCGCGCACAATGACAGCCATTACTTATGATATGAGTAAGGATTTTATAGAAAAAACAACGGAATTATCAGAAGAAGAAAAGATAAAATTTCTGGGAGAAAATGCAAGAGCATTTTATGGATTTGAGGAATTGGAAGTCCCGGAAAAAATAAGAAACATGGTGGAATAAACAAGGAGGAGCAGCATGATCGTAAAAGGTACGTATTTTCAGAACAGTGAGAAAAATCCGTTAGTGTACGGAGATGTGGAGATCCACAACATTCCGAGAAGGAGATTAAGAGGCGAGGAAGAGAAGGAAGGAATTATCGCAGAAAGTGTTTTCGTAGGATTCTGCGGTACAGATTACACTCTTATGAATATGGGGCGGGAGGGAAATTTAAAACAGAAGTTTCCGGAAGGCTGCAACAGACTGATCAATGGTCATGAAGGGGTTGTATGGGTTCCGGATGAAAACCGCTTTGCCATTGTGCTGATTCGTGGTGGAAACAGCTATGATCCTACGAGATATACCGAAGAAGAAACTTATTTTGAGTACGGATGCGATCAGGCAGATGGGTTATTTTCTGATAAAAACTATTATAATCCGGATATGCTTCTGAAAATACCGGACGGATATGTGAAGGATGGAAAAATACCGCTTTCAATATGTAAAAAGCTTGTGTTTAGCGATCCATATGCCTGCATGATCTTTCAGAGAGAACGGATGGAGGATATCGGGGAAGCACAGAATTTCAGGGTGAAAATGGCACAATATAAATGCAGTGAAGCAGAAGCGAGGGAGATTGCCAGAAAAGAAACATTTGACAGAGTATGTATTTTTGGTCTTGGAACAACCGGAATGTTCATTGGAGATCTGATCCATCAGCGTTATCCGGATGCAAAGATCGTATTTGTGGCAAGAAGTGAAGAGAGCAGTCCGAAGGTTTCCTTTGCATTAAAACAGGCGGGTGCATCTTATGTGAGAAGTGCTTTTGACACAAACGAAGAACTTGCAGATGCGATCCGGGAAAAATTAGGTGGCACTGCAACGGTATTTATCGGTTCCAGCGGAGCTGCGATCGAACATGAGATCGCATTCCGCTATGGCGTGCTGGGCTGTAATGGGATTTATAATTCGTTTTCGTTAGGACCGGAAATTACATTTGATACGATGCCGTTTGGATTTAAAAATCAGGTGATTTTTGGTTCCATTAATTTCCGGCAGGATCATATGGAAGAGGCGATCCGCATTCTCTTGGACAGCTGCTATGATGAAATCGTAGAGCTGATCGATAAAGACGAATTTACCGAAGATCCGGTGAATGCATATGAAAATAAAATATATGCAAAAGGGGCACCGATGAAAACGGCAGTTATCTGGAATGAACAGTATATCATCTAAAAAGGTGATTTCATAAACTGTTTGGGAGTGATCCCCTTGTATTTGTTAAATGTTTTTATAAAGTAACTTTCATCATTAAATCCGCAGGAGATAGCAACTTCCCGGATAGTGATATCCTTTGTGGAAAGCATCTCACTGGCACATTCGATCCGGTAATAATTCAGATAGTCGATCGGAGTACGCCCTGTCAGGCTGCGGAAATAGCGGCAGAAGTATTTGGGATTCATGCCGGCAATGCGGGACAGGTCGTCCAGACTGATATTATTGCTGTAATTATCGGATATAAAAGTAAGCACATTCTTAACAGAAGAGATCCGCTCTGCAGAAATGATATTCTGGTGTGCCTGCTCGTACAAATGTTCATGGATAATCGTCCCCAGAAGGTGATACAGGTAGCCTTGTACCATAAATTCATAACCTGTCTTTTTGCTGGATAAAGCATGGCAAAGGTCATGGACTATGGCAGGAACTGTCTCAGAAGTCTCTGAGAGGCGGGTATTGACCGTGATCTTCTGATCGATAATGTCCCTGATGATCCGGGAACATGCGTGATTATTCTTCAATAAAATCTGCAGATCAAACACGATGCATTCGTAAATACAGTCATGCGGAGTGCCTCCATGAAGCATTCCGCTGGTGATAAAAATAACATCGCCAGCCTGACAAAGCATTGTCGACTTTTCCAGTTTCAGCTGGAATGTACCCGAGATGATACGAATAATTTCATATTGTGTATGCCAGTGATACTGCATGTCATAGCGTGGGCTGTGCGGTGTCTGGTGATAAAAAGCAATAGGGAAATTAAAGGTTCCCTGCTGCGCTCTTTCCTGATAATCAATATATTTCATAAAATTCTGTCCCCATAGTAAAAGAAGTGAATATTGTACTGCTTTTTTATAGTATAACACTTTTGTTTTTGGTGTGCAAACACTATAATTCAAATTAAACAAATGCCTGTGGGCAAAAAAGTTAAGGGGGAATTACATTATGGCAGAGAGCAGATTAATCGGTGCATATCCGGTAATTGGTATCAGACCTACGATCGACGGACGTAGAGGACCGATCAAGGTTCGCCAGAGTCTTGAAGACCAGACAATGGGTATGGCAAAAGCAGCAGCAAAATTATTCGAGGAGAACATTAAGTATTCCAATGGTGAACCTGTAAAAGTTGTGATCGCTGACACAACGATCGGACGTGTTGCAGAAGCTGCAGCATGTGAAGAAAAGTTCAGAAGAGAAGGAGTGGCTATTACTCTTACAGTAACACCATGCTGGTGCTATGGTTCTGAAACAATGGATATGGATCCTACAACGATCAAAGGTGTCTGGGGTCTTAATGCAACAGAGAGACCAGGTGCTGTTTACCTTGCAAGTGTTCTGGCAACACATGCACAGAAAGGTCTTCCGGCATTCGGTATCTACGGACATGATGTAGTAGAAGCTGACGATTCTACAATCGGAGATGACATTAAAGAAAAATTATTAAGATTTGGACGTGCAGCAGTTGCAGCAGCAACTATGAGAGGCAAATCTTACTTACAGATCGGTTCCATCTGTATGGGTATCGGCGGATCTATCATTGATTCTGATTTCATGGAGTCTTACCTTGGAATGAGAGTAGAGTCTGTAGACGAAGTAGAGATTATCCGTCGTATGACAGAAGGAATTTATGATGAAGCTGAATTCCAGAAAGCTCTTACATGGGCAAAAGAAAAATGCAAGATGGGTTATGACAAGAACCCTGATTTCGTAAGAAAGAGCGATGAAGAAAAAGAAGAACAGTTCGAGTTTGCTGTTAAGATGGCAGTTATCATCAAAGACCTTATGAATGGTAACAAGAATCTTCCGGAAGGCTGTGAAGAAGAAGCAGTTGGACACAACGCACTTGCTGCCGGCTTCCAGGGACAGAGACAGTGGACAGATTTCTATCCGAACGGAGATTTCGCTGAGGCAGTATTAAATACTTCCTTCGACTGGAATGGAGCAAGAGAGCCATACATCCTTGCAACAGAGAACGATGTACTTAACGGATTAGGTATGCTGTTCATGAAATTATTGACAAACAGAGCACAGATGTTTGCAGATGTCCGTACATACTGGAGCGGAGATGCTATCAAGAGAGTAACAGGATATGACATCGAAGGCGTAGCAAAAGAGGCTGATGGTGTGATCCATCTGATCAACTCCGGAGCATGCTGTTTAGATGCAAATGCTGAAGCTAGAGATGCCGAAGGCAATCAGACAATGAAGCCTTGGTATGAAGTGACAAAAGAAGATCAGGATGCGATCATGGCAGCTACAACATGGTGTGCAGCTGACAACGGATACTTCCGTGGCGGCGGATTCTCTTCAAGATTCGAGACAACAGCTACAATGCCTGCAACAATGGTTCGTCTGAACCTTGTAAAAGGATTAGGACCTGTTATGCAGATCGCAGAAGGATGGACAGTAGGACTCCCTGCAGATGTTTCTGATACTCTGTGGAAGAGAACAGACTACACATGGCCATCTACATGGTTTGCTCCAAGATGTGATGGCAAAGAAGGTTCTGCATTCAAGACAGCTTATGAAGTAATGAATAACTGGGGTGCTAACCATGGTGCGATTTCTTATGGACATATTGGTGCGGATCTGATCACACTCTGCTCCATCTTAAGAATTCCAGTAGCTATGCACAACGTAGCAGACAAGGATATCTTCAGACCAAAAGCATGGGATGCATTTGGAATGGATAAAGAAGGCGCTGATTACAGAGCATGTGCAGTATATGGACCAATGTACAAATAGTCATTAGACGAAGAAATAAAAATCAGACAAAAAAGTCGGGAATCTGAAAACCGATTCCCGACTTTTTTATTTTGCCTAATGAAGGACTTGCATGGATTATAATAGTGCAGATTGATTTACTGTGGCTTTTCGTTTGACACATCCGGATGGAGAAACTGGTACTGGACAGCTTCGTTGACTCCTGTTGACATAACACTGACAATGATATTTCCACTTTCCAGATACCATACATTACCTTTGGCGGTTCCCATATCGGAATCGAAACCGCTCTCGCCATACGCCTGGGTAGTTTCGTCACAAAGGGTTTGATAAACATTTTCCAGATCATCTTTTGACTCTGGAATATATAACCACGCCATACTCATTAGCCTGTCATTGTCATCAAACATATATTTAATAGTTCCTGACATGTCATGGAAATCTTTACTAAAAGTATAAGTGGTTCCGGAATAAGTGGAAGGATAAGAGTCCAAAGGCTCTCCCTCCAGGGCTAATACCTCGTCAAGAGTATTTTCCCATGTGATTTCTGTGAAAGGACATTCGGCTTTTTTGGATCGTCCACAGCTGCAGATGAAAAGACACATTGCAATGAGGAAAAGCAGAATGACAGATTTTCGTAATCGTTTCATAATAACCTCCGTAATAATTTTATAGATTATTTCGTACCCGGTTATTGTACAATATGCGTGACATGAAAACAAGAATATTTACTAAAAAAATAAAATATAACGTATTGTGCAAAAAAATGAAAATATATTCATTACTTAGCCTGTATTTGTGAAAAATGTCGGCAATTCCTTGACTGAAAGCCAAATTGATTATATACTATTAACAATAAAAGCGAGTTGTGGCATGTGATTTTTGTTATGCAGTCAACTATGGAGGTAAAAGTAAGTGGAAAAAATTAAACAAAACGCATTTGTAAAAAAAGTGGGCTTTAACAGAATTATTCTGGTTCTTGTAATGCTGGTAATGTACTTATCATTTGGATTACTGACCGGAGGAAAGTTCTTTGGAATGTCCCGTATCATGGACACAATGAACTATGTTTATTTTCTGGGATTCCTTTCCCTGGGAGTAACATTCGTTATTGCAACAGGCGGTATTGATTTCTCTATCGGACCAGTAATGTTCTGTTGTGCATTGGTGTCTGGTTACAGTTTTCTGACACATGGAATACCAATGGCTGCTGCTTTGATCTTAAGCGTGGTGATCGGTTTTCTATTTGGTATTTTTAACGGATATCTTGTAGCATACTGGAAAATACCACCATTTATTGTTTCAATGGCAAGCATGAACATTGCAAAAGGTATTGCAGCTGTATTTACAAAAACACAGTCTGTGAGCTGGCCACAGTCTTCAGATGCTAATGGCTGGTATAGAAATTTTGTAAAAGCAGGAAATGTTCCGACAGGACTTATTATTTTCCTCGCTGCAGCAATTGTTTGTGGAGTTGTATTAAACAAGACAAAGGCTGGTCGTTATATCCTCTGCCTTGGAAGTAATAAAGAAGCAGTCAGACTTTCTGGCGTAGATGTAAAGAAATGGGAAATGCTGGCATATGTTATCTGTGGAATTCTGGTTGGTATAGCAGCTATCTTCTATGTTGGCGCTTACACAACTGTACAGCCTGGTTATGGTGATCAGTATAACAATGAAGCGATTGCCGGATGTGTAATGGGTGGTACATCCATGGCGGGTGGTTTGGCATCTATTGGCGGTACTGTAATTGGTGTACTTATCATCTCTCTGTTACAGCAGGGTATTCTTGCTCTTGGATTCTCAAAAGACTATCAGTTCATTATTACAGGAATTATTGTTATTGCAGCTGTTTATGCAGACGTATCTGCAAGACGTAGAAAGAATTAGTGATAGTACGAAGAAAGGATAGGTAAGAATAATGGGTGATATTATTTTAACAATGAAAGGTATTGATAAATCTTTCCCTGGTGTCCATGCATTGGATCATGTCGATCTGGAAGTGAGAAAAGGAGAAGTTCTCGCTCTGATGGGTGAAAATGGTGCTGGTAAATCCACATTGATGAAAGTATTGACAGGTATCTATAAAAAAGATTCCGGTACTATTACATATGAAGGAAAAGAAGTTGAATTCAAAAATACAAGAGAAGCGCAGGATGCAGGTATTGTGATCGTGCATCAGGAGCTGAACATGCTTGGTCATTTAACAGTGGCACAGAACTTATTTATCGGTCGTGAATTCAAGAAAGGAATTACAATCGATGATAAGAAGATGAATGAAGAAGCAAAGAAATTGTTCGATAGGTTGAACGTGGACATTGATCCAAAGGAAAAAATGTCCAATTTGACAGTCGGAAAACAGCAGATGTGTGAGATTGCAAAAGCGGTTTCCTTTGATGCAAAGGTAATTATCTTTGATGAGCCTTCCGCAGCACTTACAGAGGCAGAGATTGAAGAAATGTTCAAAATCATCAGGGATCTGAAGAAAAAAGACATTGCGATGGTATATATATCACATCGTATGGATGAGATCAAAGTGATCACAGACCGTGTTACAGTCATGCGAGATGGTACATATGTTGGTACACTGATCACAAATGAATGTACGAAGGAAGACATCATTAACATGATGGTGGGTCGTGTTATTTACGAAGATCCTAAGACGGAAAGTGCCGTGCCGGAGGATGCACCGGTTGTGTTAAAAGTAGAACATCTGAATGCAGGCAAGATGGTACAGGATGTAAGCTTTGAACTTCACAAGGGTGAGATCCTTGGTTTCTCCGGTCTGATGGGAGCGGGACGTACAGAGACAGCCAGAGCTTTATTCGGAGCAGATCCGAAAGAGAGCGGAGATATATATGTTAACGGTGAGAAAGTGACGATCAACTGTCCACAAGATGCTGTTAAGTGTGGTATCGGATATCTTTCAGAAGATAGAAAGCGGTACGGAGTAGCTGTTCAGAAGACTGTCGCTGAAAACACGACAATGGCTACTGTACATCAGTTTATGAGAGGTATTTTCATTAACAGGAAGAAAGAAGCGGCAGTGGCACAGGAATATGTAGATGCATTGGCAACAAAAACTCCTAGTGTGGATCAATTAGTTGTGAACTTATCTGGTGGTAACCAGCAGAAAGTAGTTATTGCAAAATGGCTGACCCGTGATAGTGATATCCTTATTTTCGATGAGCCTACAAGAGGTATTGACGTAGGTGCCAAGAATGAGATTTATAAATTAATGAACAAATTGGCGGCAGAAGGTAAATCCATTATTATGATCTCGTCTGAGATGACAGAAATCCTGCGTATGAGCGATCGTATCGTGGTTATGTGCGAAGGCAAGAAAACAGGTGAGATTGGTATTGCGGAAGCAACTCAGGAAAAAATTATGAATCTTGCAACTCGCGAGATCGATTAGGAGGAGAAGGAAGATGTCAAAGAAAACAAACTTTGGTAAAATAAATGGACGTGAAGCCATGGTAGTCGGCATCATCATTGTGATGGTTGCACTCTTCAGTATTCTTAGTCCTACGTTTAGAACTTATTCAACATTTGTAAGCGTATTAGATATGTCTTACTACATTGCGCTTATGGCGATCGGAGTAACATTCACATTGATCACCGGCGGTGTAGATCTTTCGATTGGTACAGGCCTGATCTGTTATTCCCTGTTTGGTGGATATCTGATCGTACACAAAGATGTGCCTGTAGTGGTAGCATTGATCGCATGTCTGGTACTCAGTATTCTGATCGGTGCTTTAAATGGTTTTCTGGTAGCCATTATGGATCTGCCACCTTTCCTTGCAACTCTTTGTACCTGCATGATAACAAGAGGTCTAGGTTCTTTGCTCAGTGGCGGATTTGGTGTTTCCTGGCCGTCTTCCTTAGAGCCGGAAGGATGGTTCAGAAAGATTTTCAGGTTTACGGTAAATGGAAAGGTAATTCCAATTGGTATTGTAGTTGTTGTAGTGCTTGTTCTTCTTATGAATTTTATATTAAAACATACGAAGATCGGACGTTATACAATTGCTATCGGAAGTAATAAAGAAGCAACAAAATTAGCTGGTGTAAATGTTAAATTTTATCATGTGTTTGCATATGTGATCTCTGGTTTCTTTGCCGGACTTGCAGCAATTGCATATTCAGCAACATACGTAACAATTTATCCGGGTTCAGGAGCAGGATTCGAGCTGGATGCTATCGGTGGAGCGATTGTCGGAGGCGTATCTGCCAGCGGTGGTGTTGGTACGATCACAGGAGCATTCCTTGGTGTTTTAGTCATTACACTTATGAAAGTTGGTTTGCCATTCATTGGATTACAGGCAAACTGGCAGCAGATTTTTACAGGTCTTGTTTTGATCGGCGCTGTATTGATCGATGTTGTAAAAAAGAAAAAATAAATTATTTATGATATGATGTCGTCGGACTTCATATAGATCATTTAAACCCTAAAGGAGGAATTAAAAATGAAAAAGAGAATTTTGGCAATTGTACTTGGTACAGCAATGACACTCTCAATGGTAGGATGTGGAGGAGCTAAAGAGGAAACTCCAGCTACTACACCGGACACAAAAGCACCGGCAGCTTCTACTGAGGAAGCAGCAGCACCGGCTGAGACAGCAGGTGGCGATTATCACTTCGAAGTGATCGTAAAGAGTTTCCAGTCTACATACTGGCAGGCAGCTGTTAAAGGTATCGAAACAGCTTGTGGAGAATTAGGTGTTACAGCAAATGCTAACGGACCAGCAAACGAAACTGATATCGCTGATCAGATACAGATGTTAAACGATGCTATCCAGAAAGCTCCAGACGGAATTGGTTTGGCAGCATGTGATACAAACTCCGTACTTGACTCCCTTACAGCAGCTTTAAATGCTGGTATTCCGGTAGTTTGTTTTGATACAGGTGTATCTGATGCTCCAGAAGGATCTGTAGCAGCAACTGTTGCAACAGATAACAAAGCAGCAGGTGCATGCGCAGCTACAAATATGTATCCGGTGATCAAAGATGTTGTTGCAGCAGCTACAGCAGACAAACCAGTTAGAATTGGTGAAGTTAACCAGGATGCTACAGGTCTTAACATTCAGGAACGTGGACTTGGTTTCATTGATGAAATGATCAAACTTTGTACAGCAGATGGCAAAAAAGTTGCAGTAGTTGGTAATGAGTTCTATGTAAACAACTGCTCTGACAAGGGTGATGAGAAAACAGCAGAAGTTATCATCGAAGTAGGTGTTCCAGCTCAGACAACTGTAGACTTAGCAGCTACAGAAGCAAACAAGATCATGTCAAAAGCTGATACAATCGCTATCTTTGGCTCTAACCAGACAACAGCTGAAGGTGTTATCACAGCTAACGAAACATTAAACAAATTAGCAACAGATCCTGCAGAAGGAATCATCGGTGCTGGATTCGATGCTGGTACACCACAGAAAGCTGCTATCAACAATGGCAAATTAATCGGTTCTGTAACACAGTCTCCATTAATGATGGGTTACAAAACTATCTACACATTAGTAGATATCTGCAATGGTAAAACAGTAGAAGATATCCCTATGGATGGTTACTGGTACAATGCAGACAATATGGAAGACGAAGATATCGCTCCAAACCTTTACGACTAATCTGTATCTCTGATGGATTAAAGTGAATAAGCAAAAATTAGGGATCGGATTTATCCGGTCCCTTTTTGACAGTATGGGTTCAGAAATACAGAATTTGTAGTTACTGTTCACACGGCAACAACAAATTGTATTAAAATTTCATAAAATAAGTACAACGAACACTTTTTTTGTTGTGCAAATTGTATTATAATAAAAAATAATATATACTATGGAGGTATACAAATGTTAAAAGGAATTCCAAAAATTCTTTCACCTGAATTATTAAAAGTTTTAGCAGAAATGGGACATAGTGACAGACTGGTTATTTCTGACGGAAATTTCCCGGCAGAATCTATGGGTAAAGATGCGATCGTTATCCGCTGCGACGGACATGGCGTTCCGGAAATTTTAGATGCCATTTTACAGGTATTCCCATTGGATACCTATGTTGAGAAACCTGTAAATCTTATGGAAGTAATGCCGGGTGATAACGTTGAAACACCAATCTGGGATACATATAAAGAGATCATTGCAAAATACGATGACAGAGGCGCAGACGCAGTTGGAAATATTGAACGTTTTGCGTTCTATGATGAAGCAAAGAAAGTGTATGCGATCATTGCAACCGGTGAAACAGCTCTTTATGCAAATATTATGTTGCAGAAGGGTGTTGTGGTGGATTAAGATCCGGATGATAAAAAGGGAGAGGGCTTTTGCACTCTTCCTGGATATAAATTAAAGGAAATGCAACAGAAGGCGAGGGACAGGTTTTATGTTATATCAGGTTGAATCCATGTTTGATGATATGGAAAAGAAGATGAGAAGGCTGAAAAAACAGAAGTATGAAGAAAACATGGAAAACTTTATGGCGGCAAATGAAGCCTATTTTTTGGAGATGGAAGTTTATTTGGATAAAGGTGACCCGGAAAAAGCAGCAAAAGAGATTGCAGAGGTGTTTGTGGAAGCTGTAAAGAGCCGATATGAAGTGAAAGGAAAGATAAAGGGTACCGTACAGGCGGATCTTAATTTTTTCATGATCTATTATGTGTTCCCAGCTATTCTGAAGAGAAACCATGAATATGCAAAACTGCTTGCGGACACCTTGTGCGAGACATGGGGCAGCAGTTTCAAAAATAGCAAAATAGGTTATACGGATTACGAGACATTATACAAGGCATTTAGAGAAAAAATATTCGGGATTTTTTAAAAAATGGGGGAAATATGAGCAGATATTTTTTGGCGATTGATATTGGGGCTTCCAGCGGAAGACATATTTTAGGCAGTGTTGAAAATGGCAAGATCGTATTAGAAGAAGTATATCGTTTCTGGAATGGAATGGATCATGTAGATGGAACGCTTTGCTGGGACGTTGACAGATTATTCAATGAGATTATTGCCGGAATGAAAAAATGTAAAGAAATCGGCAAAATTCCGGTAAGTGTAGGTATTGACACATGGGGTGTTGATTTTGTACTTTTAGACAAAGAAGATAATATTGTTGGACAGACAGTTGGTTATCGCGATCACAGAACAGAGGGAATGGATGAGGAAGTGTATAAGATTATTTCAGAAGATGATCTATATGCAAGAACCGGTATCCAGAAAGCGATCTATAACACGATTTATCAGCTGATGGCAGTGAAAAAGACACATCCGGAATATCTGGAAAAAGCAGACGCAATGCTGATGATCCCGGATTATTTCCATTTTAAATTGAGTGGAAAGAAAGTACAGGAATATTCAGAAGCGACAACTTCCCAGTTGATAAACCCTGTAACAAAAGACTGGGATTATGAACTGATCGATATGTTGGGATTCCCAAGAGGAATTTTCCAGAAGGTATTGATGCCGGGGACAACGATCGGAAGCCTGACGGATGAAGTGAAGGAATTAGTAGGATATGATTGTAAGGTTGTACTGCCACCTACCCACGATACGGCATCTGCAGTTATGGCAATTCCTACCAATGCGGAAGATACCTGCTATATCAGTTCGGGAACATGGTCATTAATGGGCGTGGAAATGGCAGAAGCGAACTGCACACCAAAGAGTAAAGAGGCAAACTTCACAAACGAAGGCGGATATGGCGGAAAAATCACCTATCTTGCTAACATTATGGGACTTTGGATGATCCAGTCTGTACGTAACCAGCTGGCTCCGGATATGTCTTATGGCGATTTGTGCGAACAGGCTTCCCATGAGACAATCCAGGCAGTTGTTGACTGTCAGGATTCAAGCTTCCTTTCTCCTGATGATATGGTGGAGGCAGTAAAAGATTATTGTAGAAAAACGAATCAGGAGGTTCCTGAGACATTACCGGCACTCGCAAGCGTGATTTATAATTCTCTGGCAAAATGCTATGCTGAGAAGCTGGAGGAAATCCAGAAGATCACAGGCGTGAAATATGACAAGATTAATATTATCGGTGGTGGTTCCAATGCGGCATATCTGAATGAACTGACTGCAAAATATACAGGAGTGGGAGTTCATGCAGGTCCTGGTGAGGCAACTGCTATTGGAAATATTTTGTCTCAGATGTTGGAAGACGGAACCTTTGCAGACTTAAAAGAAGCAAGAAACTGTGTTGCTGATTCTTTTGAGATTAAAATCTACTAAAAGAAATAATATTTTGTAAAGTAAGGAAGGCATGGTAAGATAAATGGCAGGCTGTAAAACAAAAACGATCTGTTTTACAAACAACAAAGGTGGAAGCGGAAAGTCGACAACATGTGCTAATTTAGCATTCGAACTGACATCTGCAGGGAAAAAAGTTCTTTTGATCGATGGAGATATGCAGTTAAATCTCTCACTCTCCTTCTTTGATGAAGAACGGGTTCTTGAAATGGCGGAATGTGAGGAGAATTTATACTACGCAATAAAAAACAAACGGGATTTAAGTGGATATATCGTACATACGCCATATGAGAATCTGGATCTGATTCCGTCCTCGACTTTGATGAGCCAGATAGAATACGAGCTTTTTACAATGATACAGAGAGAGTATGTGTTGAAAAAGTGCTTGCGCAGCATTTATGAAAAAGAACTTTATGACTATGTCCTGATCGATGCGCCTCCGACTCTTGGAACGTGGGTGATCAATATTTTGTGCGCAGCAGATTATGTGATCGTTCCTGTGGAGGCATCCCCATGGGGATTGTTCGGACTGGCAAATATGTTTGATTTTTTAAATGGAATCTCTGAAATGACAGAAGCAAAGATTATGGGAGTACTGATCACAAAGGTAGATGAAAGAAAGAATTATTATAAGCAGACGAGAGAAATCCTGGCAGGCTATGATAATATAAATGTATTTGAAACATTCATCCATGTTGATACTTCTGTCGAGTGGGCACAGGATAACTCTGTACCGGTTTCGGTATACAAGAAGAGTACAAGAAGTGCAAAGGAATTTCAACAATTAGCAAGGGAGGTCATGGATTATGGCAGTAGGTAAAGGAAGTATGGCCAGAGCATCAAAAGCAGCTGACAATACATCAGTATCAAAAGAAACAAAAAGAACAACAGCAAAAACGACAGCGAAAACAAAAGCTGTAACGGCAAGTAAAGTGATTTCCGGAACTTCAAAAGAAGTGATGCAGATGATCGAGTATCAGAAATCCGATCAGGTATTGGATCGTGAACCGGAAGAAAATGAAACCTTTGGTGTTGGAGACGCAATGCCAATTTATTTCTTCTAAAATTAATACAAAATATAAAAGGAGTATCGCAAAATGACTGGGGACAGTGATAAGCGATGCTCCTTTTTGCTGTTACAAAATGAATTTCTTTAACAGGACGAAAAAACAATATATATAGAAGAAACAGCTACCGGATAATATCTGATAAAGCGGATAGATCAGAATTTAAAACTAAATGAGCAGGAAAATCAAGTTCTTCTAGCAGCGGAAAAATATACTGCATATTTCCGATGTTTTTCTTGCCGTGGCTGTCGCTGGAGAGGAGAACAGGAAGATCCAGCTTTTTGCATATGCTTAAAATCCTACGGCAGTTTTCCTGACCGTTTATGCGGTAAGCGTCGGGCATGAGAGAACCATTATTAATTTCCGGATAAACATGTTTTTCTTTGGCAATCTCAAGCAGGTATTCAAAATCTACCGGAAAACGTGCATCATCAATATGCCCTAAAAAACGGACTTTAGGATGATCCATTGCGCGGATATATGCAGAGGAGAGATCTTTGTCATGGTAAGGCTTGAAAATCGGTGGGTGGATGCTGATGATCGCATAATCTAATGTGGATAAGGTATCATCATCCAGATCGACATCACCTGCAGTATTTATAATATTTAATTCTGCACCATAAAGCACTCTGATTCCAAAACGATCCCGGTCTGCTAATTTCAGGCTTTGGAAATAAGAAGGCTTTGCAGAAGATGAAGTGGCAGGACCGTGATCGGAAATGCCGAAAAGAGAAAGTCCTGATTCGGAAGCGCACCGGATCATGTCTGTGATGGTGTCTTCTGAACCATGTCCACTGCTGATGCTGTGCGTGTGTAAATCAGCATAAATGGGATATTTGCTGTTAAAATTTGAAAAAGTATTACTATTTATCATAAAGAAACCTTTCTGAAAATACACTGTAAAATTGTGCGATGTTACAAGAAAATATAAAAAAACAATATTTGACTTGTAAAATCTGGCAATAAATCTGGATAAAACAAAAAACTTTACCATAATTATAACCTATAAAAAACTATTTTCCAATATGAAATTTGAAAAAACAAAGATAAAACAAGAAGAAAACAATAAAAACAACTAAAAACAAGTGTGAAAACCACATAAAACATAATGTATAATGAAAAATAAAGAGAAATAATCAAAAGAAAATGTTGTTTTCTGTTGACTTTATAAATAAACCATAATATAATCATAGTATCGGAATAAAGAGAATCCTGTCATTGGGATAAGAGAGGACGAAGCATGGAAAACAAACAAAGGATCATACAGGAATTAGTTCCTGGTAAACAGATTACTTTGGCACATATCATTGCCAACCCGGATCCGATACTTTACCAGAAGCTGGGATTGAATCCTGCTGTGGAATATGCGAAAGCTGCGATCGGCGTCCTGACGGTCAGCCCGGCGGAGACAGCGATCATCATGGCAGATATAGGGATTAAGTCAGCCGGTGTAGAACTTGGGTTTGTAGACAGATTTTCAGGGTCGGTGATCGTGACAGGCACAGTGTCAGAAGTAGAGGCATCGATTCAGGCAATTTTGCAGTATGTGGAGAATACGCTGGGGTATGCGGTCACACCTGTAACCCGCACGTAAGTGATATATATGAAGAAGATCATTTTAATGGGGCGCAGTGAAGCAGGGAAGACAACTCTGACACAGGCACTTCGGGGTGAGAAGATTACATATAAGAAGACACAGTACATTAATCATTATGACGTGATCATAGACACACCGGGGGAATATCTGCAGACAGGAAAACTTGGAAGAGCATTGGCGTTATATTCTTACGAAGCTGATGTGGTAGGACTTCTGGCATCATCGACAGAACCGTTTTCCTTATATCCGCCGAATATCACCTGCATGGTGAACCGGGATGTGATAGGGATCGTGACCAAGATCGATAAAGAAGATGCAGATACCGAACTTGCGACCAGATGGTTACAGAATGCCGGCTGTAAGACAATTTTCTATGTGAACTCCAAGACCGGTGAAGGAGTTTCTGATATTTTGGAATACCTCCGGGAACCGGGAGAGGTAATGCCTTGGGAAGAAGGGACCAATTAAATCCGAACTGTTATTTTATATCCTGATATAAAATAATCAAATAAATAAAAACCAAAAAGGAGAACAAAAAATGGCACTGAACGAATACGAAATCAAAAAAATGATGTGTGATGTAGGAAAGAGAATTTATGACCGTAACATGGTTGCAGCAAACGATGGTAACATCTCTGTAAAACTGAACGACAATGAATTCTTATGCACACCAACAGGCGTTTCCAAAGGATTTATGACACCGGAGTACATCTGCAAAGTAGATGCACAGGGTAATGTGATCCAGGCAAACAAAGGATTCAAGCCATCATCTGAGATCAAGATGCATATGAGAGTATATGCAAAGAGACCTGACGTAGGAGCTGTAGTTCATGCACATCCAACATTTGCAACAAGCTTTGCAATTGCTGGTATTCCTTTAACACAGCCGATCATGCCGGAAGCAGTTATCGCATTAGGATGTGTTCCGATCGCACCTTATGGAACACCTTCTACAATGGAAATCCCGGATGCAGTTGAACCATACTTAGAGCACTTTGATGCTGTATTGTTAGAGAGCCACGGTGCATTGACATGGTCTACAGACCTTATGGCTGCATATATGAAGATGGAATCTGTTGAGTTCTATGCTGAGTTATTATACAAAGCAAAACAGCTTGGCGGACCAAAAGAATTCGATAAAGAACAGATCGCTAAATTATATGAGATCAGAAGAAAAATGGGACTTCCGGGACGTCATCCTGCAAACCTTTGCCAGAACAAAGGAAAAGAAAACTGCCATAACTGTGGTGGCGGATGCAGCTCTTCTGCACAGGTTGATGATAACAAGGAATTAGTAGCAGCTATTACGAAAAAAGTATTAGAATCTTTAAAATAATATGAATGAAAATAATCTGGAAAAAATAATTAACAATATTGTCGGCGACGCTATCGTAAAAGAGGTTATGTCTTTAAAACTGGCAGTGAAGTTAATAGAGACTGTAGAAGAAAAAGCAGCAGAAATGGGACTTGCTGTCGTTGTTGCTGTATCGGATGCTTCAGGAAGACCTGTCGCTGTTCATTGCATGGATGGTGCTTATCATGGCAGCTTCGATGTTGCAGTGAATAAAACTTATACTTCTACAGCATTTCAGATGTCGACGGCAAAATTGTCCAGACTTTGCCAGCCGGGACAGGATCTGTATGGATTACAGTTTAGCAATAATGGCAAAGTAATGATTTTAGGAGGCGGAGAACCGCTAATGGTCGGTAGGACCATGATCGGTGCCCTTGGGGTCTCCGGCGGCAGTGCACAGGAGGATTCAGACCTGGCAGCCTATGGGGCATCCGCATTGAAGGAGGTAATAAAGTGTCTGTAGATGAACGCATGGTACATGACATCGTACAGAAAGTCATGGCAAATATGCAGATTTCCGGAAGCGTATCCGGTATGCATGGTGTGTTTAAGGATATGAATGATGCAATCAATGCTTCTATCGAAGCACAGAAGAAAGTTTGCACCATGACCTTAGATCAGAGAGAACAGATCATTTCCCTGATCCGTAAAAAAACACATGAAAATGCAGAAATTTTAGCAAACATGGGTGTTAACGAAACAGGAATGGGTAATGTGGGGGATAAGATCCTCAAACATCATCTTACCGCAGATAAAGTGCCTGGTACAGAAGATATCAGTACAATTGCATGGTCAGGTGACAGGGGACTTACATTAGTAGAAATGGGACCTTTCGGAGTGATCGGAGCCATTACACCGGCAACAAACCCATCTGAAACAGTTATCTGTAACTGTATCGGAATGCTTGCAGGTGGAAATACAGTTGTATTTAACCCACATCCAAATGCAAAGAAAACAACAATTTATACGATCAACATGATCAACGAGGCATCTATTGAAGCCGGTGGTCCTGATAATATCGCGGTTACAGTGGAAGCTCCGACACTTGATACAAGTGCGATTATGATGAAACATCCATCGATTCATTTATTAGTAGCAACAGGTGGGCCTGGAGTAGTAACAGCAGTACTTTCTTCAGGGAAGAGAGCAATCGGTGCAGGTGCTGGCAACCCACCTGTATTAGTAGATGAAACAGCAGATATCAGAAAGGCAGCACAGGACATCGTGAACGGATGTACTTTTGATAACAACCTTCCTTGTATCGCAGAGAAAGAGATCGTTGCAGTAGACAGCGTTGCAGATGAATTGATGAACTACATGATCTCTGAAAACGGCTGCTATCTGGCAAGCAAAGAAATCCAGGATAAATTAGTCCAGACAGTATTTACACCAAAGGGAGCATTAAACAGAAAATGTGTTGGTAGAAGTGCACAGACACTTTTAGCTATGGTAGGTGTAAATGTAGGACCGGAAATCCGTTGTATCGTATTTGAAGGACAGAAAGAACATCCATTGATTGCAGAAGAATTAATGATGCCTATCTTAGGCATGGTTCGTGTGAAATCCTTCGAAGAAGGTGTGGAAACAGCAGTATGGTTAGAGCATGGCAACCGTCATTCAGCTCATATCCATTCCAAGAATGTGGATCACATCACTACTTATGCAAGAGCATTGGATACAGCTATCTTAGTTAAAAACGGACCAAGCTATGCAGCATTAGGATTCGGTGGAGAAGGCTATTGTACATTTACAATTGCTTCCAGAACCGGAGAAGGTTTAACAGCTGCACACAGCTTTACAAAGAGCAGACGTTGTACAATGTCAGACAGCCTTTGCATCAGATAAGAGAAGGAGAGAATAAAAATGGCAGTAAAAGAGCAGGATGTTGAATTAATCGTAAGACAGATCCTGGATCAGATGTCTGGAAGTACTGCAGGTGCAGCACCGGCAGCTAAGGCATCCGGAACCGGAATTCCTTCTACCGCACATGTAGCTATGCTTACTGAGTTAGAGAAATTTGAGATCAAAGAATTTCCTATGCCGGAAGTAGGGGATGATGATATCCTTGTTAAAGTAGAAGGTTGTGGTGTTTGTGGTACAGACGCACACGAATTTAAAAGAGATCCATTCAGCCTGATCCCGGTTGCATTAGGACATGAAGGAACCGGCGAGATCGTTAAAATGGGTAAAAATGTTAAGAAAGACTCAGCAGGAAAAGATCTTCACCTTGGTGATAAAGTTGTTACCTGTATGATCTTCAAAGATAACCCGGATATTACAATGTTCGATCTGAACAAACAGAACGTAGGAGGAGCCGACGTTTACGGATTACTTCCGGATGATGATATTCATTTGAACGGCTGGTTCTCTGATTACATTTTAGTACGTGGTGGATCCACAGTATTTAATGTAAGTGATTTAGACTTAGATTCCAGAATCCTGATCGAGCCTTGTGCTGTATTAGTTCATGCAGTAGAAAGAGCAAAGACAACCGGAATCCTTCGTTTTAACAGCCGCGTAGTTGTTCAGGGATGCGGACCGATCGGTTTGATCTGTATCGCTGTTCTCCGTACAATGGGTATCGAAAACATTACAGCTGTGGACGGCAATCAGGCAAGACTTGATTTTGCCCTGAAAATGGGAGCAACAAAGACAGTCAACTTTATGGAACATAAAGGAATTGAAGAACTGACAAAAGCAGTAGAAGATTCCTTTGACGGACATCTGGCAGATTTTGCATTCCAGTGTACAGGAAATCCAAAAGCACATGCTAACATTTACAAATTCATCCGCAATGGTGGAGGACTTTGTGAATTGGGATTCTTCATCAACGGTGGTGATGCACAGATCAATCCACATTTTGACTTATGTTCAAAAGAGATCACATTAGTAGGATCCTGGGTATACACTTTAAGAGATTACGCAACTACATTCGATTTCTTAAAGAGAGCAAAAGGCATCGGACTTCCAATGGCAGACTTAATTACTGACAAATATCCATTAGAAGAAATTAACGAAGCATTAAAGAAGAACCTGGAAATGACTGGACTTAAAATTGCGGTTGTCAATAAATAGGGTATTCGGAAAGGATAGATTATGGAAAATCTGACAACACGTGACAATCAGGAAGCGGTAGGTTTGTTAGAGGTATTTGGGCTTGTTTGTGCTTTCCTTGCAGCAGATGCAGGATGTAAGGCAGCAAATGTACACCTTCAGGTATTTGACAAGAACAAACCGGCAAATGCAGATGCTTTACCGGTACCGCTTTTGGTCACTATCAAATTCAGAGGCAGTATCGCTGATGTGGAGGAGGCAATGCGGGCAGCAGAGGCAGTCGCAGCGGCTCATACAGGTATTGTATCCAAATATATTATTCCAAGACCTACAGCGGACACAGAGAAAATGTTGACGGTCAGCGCACTTGATAAAAACTAAAAAATCATATAACATAATTACAAGATAGAAATCTTAAGGAGGATTATTATAATGGCACAGGAAGCATTAGGAATGATTGAAACAAGAGGACTTACAGCAGCAATCGAAGCAGCAGATGCAATGACAAAAGCAGCTGAGGTAGCTTTGGTAGGAACAGAGAAAATCGGATCCGGATTAGTAACAGTTATGGTACGTGGAGACGTAGGAGCTGTTAAAGCTGCTGTAGAAGCTGGAACATCAGCAGCAAGCAAACTTGGCGAATTAGTAGCTACACATGTAATCCCAAGACCACACAGCGATGTTGAAAAAATCCTTCCAAAATTCAAAGGCTAAGAAATAAGAACGTGCTGTCCGTCAGATGAGAACTGCCGGACAGATTAAAGGAGAATCGACATGGGTAATGCATATGGATTCATGGAGATCACGGGTGTTGTAGCTGCAACAGATGCACTTGACATCATGTGTAAAGCGGCAGATGTATCGCTGGCAACCTGGGAGCGCAAGCTGGGTGGCAGATTGGTTACATTGGTGATTGAAGGTAAAGTGGAAGCAGTCAGACAGTCGATAGAGGCAGCAAGCACAAATGCGATCAAGAAGCCGGTATCTGTTGGAATACTTCCAAATCCACATCCTGAAATTGTGAAAATGGTTGAATTATCAGCCAGCCGTTTTAAAGGAAAACCGGAACCTTCGTCCGATCCTAAAATGCTCGGGCAGGATCCACCGGATTTTGTACCTGAAGACAAATAAAAAGATAAAATAGGAGGAAATAATTATGGCATTAGAAGCATTAGGAATGATTGAAACCAGAGGTTTAGTAGCAGCAATTGAAGCAGCAGATGCAATGTGCAAAGCAGCAAACGTAACATTAGTGGGAACAGAGAAGATCGGATCCGGATTAGTAACAGTTATGGTACGTGGAGACGTAGGAGCTGTTAAATCTGCAGTAGAAGCCGGAGCAAGCAGTGCAGGTACATTAGGCGAATTAGTAGCTACACACGTAATCCCAAGACCACACGGCGATGTAGAGATGATTTTACCAACAGTTAAATAAGTAACATTTCATATGCACACAGTTAGAGGCAGCTCTGACTGTGTGACTATTACATAAGGGATGGTGTGAATCTTGAATTCTTATAATAATGTAGAAGAAATTACCAGAATGGTATTACAGGCAATGGAAAGCACTAATTCGAATAAACCTGTCGTAAAAGTACCGGTAGGAATCTCTGCAAGACACATCCATTTGACCCAGGAAGATGTAGAAAAGTTATTTGGTAAGGGATATCAGCTTACAAAGAAAAAAGAATTAATGGGTGGACAGTTTGCATCCAACGAGCAGTGTACAATTGTTGGATTAAAATTAAGAGCAATTGAAAATGTTCGTATCTTAGGACCTGTAAGAAGTAAATCCCAGGTAGAAATTTCTGCAACAGATGCTCGTACATTAGGAATTAAAGCCCCGGTCAGACAGTCTGGCGATACAGCCGGATCTGCACCGATCGCTTTAGTAGGTCCAAAAGGAGTTATCTACCTTGATGAAGGCTGTATTGTAGCAGCAAGACACATTCATATGTGTCCGGCAGACGCTGCAGCCGCAGGATTAAAAGATAATGATTTTGTATCTGTACGTGTGGGCAATGAGAGAGGTGTAGTATTAGATCAGGTAAAGATTCGTGTAGACGAGTCTTTTACAACAGAGATGCATATCGATACGGATGAGGCGAATGCTTCTCAGGTAAAACAGGACGATTTAGCGACAATCATATTTTAAGAGAGTTCGGACTGTGTTTTTTTAGGCAGAGACCGGCTTTCAATTCATAAATTCGATGGAGAGTTATTATGATAATTGGAAAAGTTGTGGGAAGCTTGTTTTCTACGAGAAAAAGTGAAAAATTAGTTGGCAACAAGTTTATGATTGTTGAACCGGTTGAAAGCATGAGAAACACCGGCAGTCGCCTGGTTGCAATAGATATCATTGGCGCCGGAATAGGAGAATACGTATTGGTCGCACAGGGCAGTGCAGCCAGAATTGGCTGTGATATGGCAGATGCACCAATAGATGCAGCTATTGTTGGAATCATTGATGAAGGACAGGATTGGAGTAAATAAATATGCTGATCGATGAACTGAAAAATATTGCAAGAAATAATGGCATAGTGGGAGCCGGCGGTGCCGGTTTCCCAGCTTATGCGAAGATGACAGAAAAGGCAGACACAGTCATTTTAAACTGTGTAGAATGTGAACCATTATTAAAGCTTCACAGACAGTTGCTGGCTACTCATACAGAAGAGATCATTCAGATGCTGGATGAAGTAAGAGAAAGCTTTGGAGCAAAAGAAGCAGTAATTGGAATTAAAAGTGAATATGTAACTACAATCAAAGCAATTGAGGAAGTAATCGGAGACTTCCCTAATGTCAGGATCTGTGCGCTTAAGGCGGCATATCCAATGGGAGATGAAGTAGTTTTAATTTATGAAGCCACCGGACGGGTGATCAAACCAGGCGGACTTCCAATAGATGAAAACGTTGTGGTGTATAACGTGGAAACCATGTACAACCTGTACAGGGCAGTACATCTTAATATACCGGTAACAAATAAATTAGTATCCATTGTCGGTGAGATCGACCATCCACTGACAGTGCGTGTTCCATTAGGAACAACCGTAAAAGAAGCGATTTCTCTTGCTGGTAAAATAACAGTAGAGGATCCGGCCTATGTGATGGGTGGTCCAATGATGGGACGTCTTGGAACAGAGAATACAGTTATTACCAAGACAACAAATGCGATCATTATATTACCGAAAGACCATCATGTTGTTGTGAGAATGGAAAAGAATCTTGACATTGAGAAGAGAAGAGCATCTTCTTCCTGCTGTCAGTGCAGAACCTGTACCGATATGTGTTCAAGACATGCGTTAGGACATCCGATCGAGCCTCATAAGGTCATGAGAGCGGTGGCAAATCATGATCTGAGTGATCTGAGTGTGTTTATCAATGCAGCATATTGCAGCGGCTGCGGAATCTGTGAAAAATATGCCTGTCCGCAGGGATTGTCACCAAAATCCATTATACAGCAATTCAAAGGCGGTCTAAGAGGTGCAGGTATTAAGGTAGAAAAAGTTGAACCGGCACCGGTATTAGAAGACAGAGAGTTAAGAAAGTTACCAGTTCACAGACTGGCAGCAAGATTAGATTTGGCAAGATATGATAAGCCGGCACCGTTTGAAGATACAACACCGGTTACCAAACTGGTTAAGATCCCGATGAGCCAGCATATCGGAGCACCTGCAACACCGGTCGTAAGTGTCGGAGACCAGGTGGCAAAAGGACAGTTGATCGGAGAACCGAAAGACGGATTAAGTGTTGCAATCCATTGCTCTATCGATGGAGTAGTTCAGAAAGTGACCGACAGAGAAGTAGTAGTAAAAGGAAAGTAAGATCCATAAAAAGAGAGGAAAAGAATTATGGCCAGAGCAATTGGTATGGTAGAATGCACAACAGTATCTACTGGTTTTAAAGCAGCTGATGAAATGGCAAAAGCTGCGGATGTAGAAATTTTACAGGCTGAAGTGACCTGTCCGGGTAAATTTGTGATCCTAGTTGCAGGTGAATTAAGTGCAGTCCGTGCATCTGTGGACGTAGCAGCAGGTAAATATTCTGATAAAGTTATGGATACCTTTGTATTAGGAAATCCACATGAATCTATTTTCCCTGCTATTTACGGTACAGCACAGCCGGAGAAAATAGAAGCTTTGGGTATTTTAGAGACATATGATGTGGCAGCACTTATCGTGGCAGCAGATCTGGCAGCTAAGACAGCAATTGTCGATCTGATCGAGTTACGATTGGCAAAAGGAATGTGCGGAAAGAGTTATATGACTCTTACAGGAAGCGTATCTGCTGTACAGGCAGCGATCGATCACGCAAAAGCAGAAGCAGGTGACAGAGGAATGTTCCTTGACAGTTCTGTTATTCCGCGTCCTTCTGACAAACTTATGAAATACATCATGTAATTCAGAAAAAAGAGGTTTATTTATGCTTGCAGTGGAAAGACGAAAACAGATTCTGGAACAGGTCCACAAGGATAAAAAGGTAATTGTAAGTGAATTGAGCAGGCAGTTCCGGGTTTCAGAAGAGACCATCAGGAGAGATTTAGAGAAGCTGGCAGAAGACGGACATGTAATAAAGAGTTATGGTGGTGCTGTCATTAATGAAATCGGCAGTATAGATCTTCCGTTTAATGTCAGATGGAAATCCAATTCAATCGGAAAACAAAAGATTGCTGATCTGATCAGTCAGGAGATACAGGATGGGGAGCATATTTTTCTGGATGCATCGACTACAGCAGTTTTTATTGCAAAGAATATTAAGAACAAAAAGAAGCTTACAGTCATTACCAATTCTATTGAGAATTTACTGGAATTATCGGATATTTCAGAATGGGATATTATCTCGACCGGAGGTATGTTAAAAGGAGACTCTATGTCATTTCTGGGAGTAAAGGCGGCCGACAGCATTGAGCAGTATAATGCAGATAAAGTGTTTTTCTCCTGCAAAGGGCTGGATATCCAAAAAGGGGTTACAGAAGGCAATGATGAAACAGGGTGTATTAAACAGAGCATGATCAAGTCTGCTAAGAAAGTATACCTGACAGTAGATTCGTCAAAATTCGATACAGTAGGTTTTTACAATATTTGCCCACTTTCCGGACTGGATGTAGTCGTAACCGATAAGAAGCCGGATGAAAGATGGATGCAGGCATTTGAAGAGAATGGGATCCAGTGCATCTATCCGAAAGAAACGGGCGAGGCGAATTAGAAATCTATACAGAGAGTGAGAAGGCAATTGATATAGCAGGAACAAAAGGAAAGGAATGTCAGTGGGATGGGAAATTATGATAGTACTCCAATTGCGAAGTCGGATCGTATAAAAAGACTTGTAGATCATCTGTATGCAAAGATGCCTGAGATTGAGGCGGCAAGAGCGGAACTGATCACAGAATCATTTAAGGCTACGGAAGGTCAGCCGGTAGTGATGCGCAAAGCACGTTCTTTTGAACATATTTTAAAGAATCTTCCGATCATTATCAGACCGGAAGAATTAATTGTCGGAAGTACAACGATTGCACCGAGAGGATGCCAGACATATCCGGAATTTTCATATGAATGGTTAGAGGCAGAATTCGAAACAGTCGAAACAAGAAGTGCTGATCCTTTCTATATTTCAGATGAAACAAAAAAGAGATTATTAGCTGCAGATGCTTACTGGAAAGGAAAAACAACCAGTGAGCTGGCAACTTCCTATATGGCACCGGAGACACTCCGTGCCATGAAACATAATTTTTTTACACCGGGCAACTATTTTTATAATGGTGTAGGACATGTAACGGTTCAGTATGAAACCGTATTGGCGATCGGTCTGAATGGTGTAAAAGAAAAAGTCAGAAAAGAGATGGAGAACTGCCATTTTGGAGATGCGGATTATTCTACCAAGATGTGTTTCTTAGAATCCATCCTGATTTCCTGTGATGCAGTCATCACTTATGCAAACCGTTATGCGAAAATGGCAGAAGAGATGGCAGAGAAAGAAACAGATGCAGCAAGAAGACAGGAGCTTCTGACAATTGCAAGAGTATGTAAAAATGTACCGGAATTCCCTGCTGAAAGCTTCCAGGAAGCATGCCAGTCCTTCTGGTTCATCCAGCAGGTATTACAGATTGAATCCAGTGGACATTCTATTTCACCGGGACGTTTTGACCAGTATATGTATCCTTATTACGAGAAGGATTTAAAAGAAGGCAGTCTCACCCGTGAGTACGCACAGGAACTGATCGACTGTATCTGGGTAAAATTAAATGATCTGAATAAATGTCGTGATGCAGCAAGTGCAGAAGGTTTTGCGGGATATTCCTTATTCCAGAACCTGATCGTTGGTGGACAGACAGTTCAGGGAAGAGACGCTACCAATGATCTTTCGTTCATGTGCATCACTGCCAGTGAGCATGTATTTTTACCAATGCCATCCTTATCGATCCGTGTGTGGCATGGATCATCCAAGGCATTATTAATGCGTACGGCAGAGCTGACAAGAACCGGTATCGGTTTACCGGCTTATTATAATGACGAAGTTATCATTCCTGCATTGGTTCATCGTGGAGCAACCATGGACGAGGCAAGGAATTACAACATCATCGGATGTGTAGAACCGCAGGTTCCGGGTAAAACAGACGGATGGCACGATGCAGCGTTCTTCAATATGTGCCGCCCATTGGAGATGGTATTTTCCAATGGTTATGACAATGGAGAGATCGCAAGTATCCAGACCGGTAATGTGGAGAGCTTCCAGTCATTTGATGAATTTATGGAAGCATACAGAAAACAGATGTTATATAACATCGAATTGATGGTAAATGCAGATAATGCAATTGATTATGCTCATGCAAAGCTTGCACCATTACCATTTGAGTCATGTCTGGTAGATGACTGCATCAAGCGGGGAATGAGTGCACAGGAAGGCGGAGCAATTTATAACTTTACCGGTCCGCAAGGCTTTGGTATTGCAAATGTGGCAGACTCTTTATATACGATCAAGAAGCTGGTATTTGAGGAAAAACGCATTACCATGGGCGAGTTAAAGAAAGCTCTTGAGATGAATTACGGTAAAGGGTTGGATGCCACAACTGCCGGAGATATTGCAATGCAGGTTGCAAGAGGATTAAAAGATGCAGGTCAGGAAGTGGGACCTGATGTGATAGCGAATACGATCAGACAGGTATTAGAGATGGAATTACCGGAAGATGTCAGGAAGCGTTATGAAGAGATCCATGAAATGATCCTTGAACTTCCGAAATACGGCAACGATATTGATGAAGTAGATGAGCTTGCCCGCGAGGCAGCATATTTCTACACAAGACCATTAGAGACATTCAAAAATCCAAGAGGTGGAATGTATCAGGCAGGTCTCTATCCGGTATCAGCCAATGTTCCATTAGGAGCACAGACCGGTGCTACTCCGGACGGAAGATTAGCACATACTCCGGTGGCAGATGGTGTAGGACCGACATCAGGATTTGATATCAGTGGTCCGACGGCATCCTGCAACTCAGTTGCAAAATTAGATCATGCGATTGCAAGTAACGGAACACTCTTTAATATGAAAATGCATCCAACAGCTATGGCTGGAGAGAAGGGACTGGAGAGTTTTATTTCTCTGATCCGTGGTTACTTTGATCAGCAGGGTATGCACATGCAGTTTAATGTCGTAGACCGTGCAACTCTCTTAGACGCACAGGCTCATCCAGAAAAATATAGTGGGCTGATCGTACGTGTAGCCGGATATTCTGCTTTGTTTACTACGTTATCGAAATCCTTACAGGATGATATCATTAAGAGAACAGAACAGGCTGATAATCGATAGGAAGGAAAAATGCGTTATGAAAGAATATTTGAATACATCCGGCAGGATTTTTGATATTCAAAGATATTCCATACATGATGGTCCGGGAGTCCGAACCATAGTCTTCTTAAAAGGATGTGCGTTACGATGCAGATGGTGCTGTAACCCGGAATCACAGTCTTTTGAAGTGGAAACAATGACGATCAATGGAAAACCAAAGGTTATGGGCAAAGATGTGACTGTAGCAGAAGTTATGAAAACAGTAGAAAGAGATATGCCTTATTATTTACAGTCCGGTGGAGGGATTACCCTCTCCGGCGGTGAATGTACGCTTCAACCGGAGTTTTCATTAGGACTTTTGAGAGCAGCAAAAGATTTGGGAATATCAACAGCCATTGAAAGTATGGCTTATGCAAAATACGAAGTGATTGAGACACTGCTTCCGTATCTGGATACTTACTTAATGGATATTAAGCATATGAATCCGGAAAAGCATAAAGAATATACAGGTCATGATAATCTCAGAATGTTGGAGAATGCACTCAGGGTAGCCCACAGTGGGCAGACAGAACTGATCATCCGTGTTCCTGTTATTCCTGGATTTAATGCTACAGAGCAGGAATTGCTTGATATAGCGAAGTTTGCAGATACCTTACCGGGCGTCAGACAGATCCACATATTGCCTTATCATAACTTTGGTCAGGGAAAATACGAAGGATTGAACAGAGACTATCCAATGGGAGATACAGAGAAGCCTTCCAATGAGCAGATGAAGGCATTTCAGGAAATGATCCAAAAAAATACGTCATTACATTGTCAGATTGGTGGTTAACGGAACGAGATTCGGGTATACTATGTTGTGGTATACCCGGTTTTTTATGTAATAGGAAACTTCGTTTCCATTACATAAAAAATGCTCCGCGAGGATCGCACTGCGGCGGATAAGAAACATGTCGCATATGCGACCCACCGCAGGCGGAGAATCTCGCAGGCGAGATTCTTTTTTAACTGATAGAAAATTTTGTTGATTTTAAGCAATTGAAAGAAGGGTATGAGGAGTTTCGCAATTACCCATTTAATTTGGAAAGAGGAATAGAAATGAAGAGAAAAAAATTAATTTTATGTTTTATTGGGGCAGTTTTATTAATGACCGGATGCGGTGGAGAAGCGTCATTGCCGGCATACAGCAATCTGGCAGACGAACAGGTGCGGGAGCAATTTGAGACAGAGCTTATTCAGGCAGGAGCAGCAGAAACAGATGCACAAAAAAGTATGTCAATCGTGAAAGAATACAATGATACCATACAAAACACCTCACTTGTCAAAGAGGGATATGCATCGTTTGATATGACAATGCCGGAATATGATATTGACGCAATACAGGATTTATGGATGAAAAAAAATCCGAACTTTATCGGATACAATTGCAGGATCACTGCATTTGGACTGATGAAAGATCTGATTTCGGTACAGGATACAGGAGAGCGGAATACAGAATACTTGTTTTTGGATGAAGCTGCTCTTGATGCAGGAGAGCTTTTTACTGCAGAGGAAAGAGAAAAGTTTGAAACAGTTTTCTCTGAAATAAAAACTGACTCATCAACAGATACGAAGAAGCAGATCGGGGTGCAGAGAGAATATTGGAAAAAAGCAGGTGTAACATTCGAAGATGACAGTAAGCTGTCCCTGATCACAGTTTATCTCCATTCCCATATTGACGAGAATGAGAACAGTCTGATCGCCGGACATGCAGGGGTGCTGCTGGATACAGGAAATGAAATTCTTTTCTTTGAAAAAATTTCATTCGAGCTGCCATATCAGCTCATCCGCTTTGAAGACAGAGACCAGTTAAAGGAATATCTGATGAGGTGCTATGATGTAGATACTACCGGAGAATGTGCAAGCCCGTTCATTTTAGAAAATGACAGGGTATTGTAATAAAATAGGGTAGTCCGTTCCGCTGGAATATTACAAAAGAAACTTTAATGCTTTAAATGAAAAAAGTGCTTGCCAATCCGCAAAAAAACGTATATCATGTTTGATAAATACAGAAAGCGAAACAAGGAGAGGATTAGCATGGAAAAACGTATTTCAGGTCACACAGGTTTATTGGCATTGATCGGATCACCGGTCGGACATTCAGGTTCACCTGCAATGTATAACTACAGTTTTGAAAAACTTGGTCTTGATTATGCCTATGTGGCATTTGATATAAAAGAAGATAAGGTAAAAGATGCAATCGCGGCGATGAAAACATTCAATATGCGTGGGTGCAATGTGACGATGCCGGACAAGGTAGAGGCAGCAAAGTATATGGATGAACTTTCCCCGGCGGCGCAGATCATCGGTGCAGTCAATACGATTGTCAATGATAACGGAAAACTGACCGGATATATTACAGATGGCGAGGGATTTGTACATAATTTAAGAAATCACGGAATCGAGATCAAAGGTAAGAAAATTACGGTAGCCGGAGGCGGTGGAGCAGCGACTGCAATTCAGGTACAGTGTGCATTAGACGGAGCACGTGAGATTTCGATTTTCAATATCAAAGATGCATTTTTCGAGCGTACTTTACAGACCGCAGAAAAGATTCGGAAAGCAGTACCGGAGTGTGTGGTCAATGTATATGATATTGCAGATACAGCAAAAATGACGGAAGAGATTCAGTCCAGTGATATTTTTGCAAATGCTACAATTGTAGGAATGAAGCCGATGGATGACCAGAGTGTTGTGAAAGATCTGTCTGCATTCCGTCCGGGACTTGTAGTTGCAGATGCAGTTTACAATCCGGAGGAGACAAAGCTTTTGCGGGAAGCAAAAGAAGCAGGATGCACCTGCATCGGTGGAAAAGGCATGTTATTATGGCAGGGTGTTGCAGCATTTAAACTGTACACAGGTCAGGATATGCCGGTGGAAGATGTAAAGAAATTGTTTTTCAGCTAAATAGAAACGGATTTATCGAAAAAATGAGCCGGCAAAAGTATTTCACTTTTGCCGGCTTTTTAGATTTAGGCAACATAATCAATATTATTTCCGGTGAAACGCAGAGCATCCTGTGCTTTCCGTTCCTGCTGATATGGATTGGATTCATTTGGATATTTGATCATTGTGTTTGTCGTACCGCCGGATACATAGGTGCGTCCGCATTCCGGGCAGACCGAAGTATGAATGGATACGGAGGCGGAAATGACTTTTCCATTGTTCTGTGAAGCTTTGGTATATGCATTGGATACATGCTCCCCCTCATGGGCGCGCACTGCATTTCCGGCTGCACCCGGAGCAATGTGGGCGGCTGATTTGTAGGAAACATTTTCGTTGGATCCATCTGCATATTTCCGGTTTTTACAGGTCTGGCATTCTTCCGGGGAGCCTGGACGGTTTGTGGAATCCGTTTTATTTGGATCATCGGAATTTTTGATATTATAATGATTATAATAATCGGAATCTGCATAAGTGTTTATGCTTGCATTCGTGGATATATTCATGAGGATGCCTCCTTTTTGCAAGTGATTGGTGTTTCGTAGTTTTTCTTTATCATAACACAGCCTGCAAATAAAAAGTCAAGGCTAAAATGAAAGAACTTTGAAAATTTTATACAGGTTGAAAATTAGACATCAAAACAAGACCACCACACCAGTGCTGGTCTGAAAGGTATAGTAGATAATTAAGATTCTGGAAGAGATGCAAGATATTCTTTCACTCGTCCATAGTAGATGCGTAGAAACTTGTTAGCACCGGCAGTCATATAGACATAATACGGTTTCTTTTGAGCCCGTTTTTTGTCTAAGAACTGATACACAGGATCATCTTGTGGATGTGTTTTGATTAAGACATCCATTACCTGAAATAGTGTTTTCCTGAGGTCAGAAGAACCTCGTTTTGAAGTTGGAACACTTTTCTGTTCATAAGAGCCGGATTCGTTAACACCAGGGTCTACACCGGCAAAAGCAGTAATGGCACCCTTGTGAGTGAAACGGGAAACATCACCAATCTCAGCCATCAGTTGAGGACCGAGTGACGTTCCAACCCCTTTCATTGCCATAACAACGGGATACTCCGGAAGCTTGGATGCAGTTTCGTTCATGAGAGTGTGTAGCGACTCAACAGTAATAGAAGCACTGTTAAGTTGGTCAACTGCCTGCTTGATAATAAGCTTTGTAATGTCATCCTTAGGAAGTACAGGAACAAGCTCCTTTGCTTTTCCATAGATTTCTTCAGCTTTTGACTTGCTGAAGTTGTACTTCTTGCGTTTGCACCAGTTTTCATAGTGATCAATAAAAGCGTTTATGGACATTTTACGGACACAGTCTACATGCCAGTATGTAGATGCAAAATCGACCCATTTCTGGCTGCCGTCACTACGTGCAGGACTGTCAAAATAAGTATTAACACCAGGATAGGTTTGGTCAAGGATGCCGATAAGGTTATTCTTCATAGCCGTCTTGTGCTTCATGTAAAAGCCAAACTGACGGTTCATGGTTTTGAGTTGATTGCGTAATTCATCCATAACGCTATACTGTTTCAGATTTTGCCACTTGTCAAGTGCATATCGGGCAATTTTAACAGAGTCAGCTTTATCTGTTTTGACTTTACGAAGGGAATCGTTATCAAAATCCTTGATAAGCTTTGGGTTAATGGCACTAACGAAAAGATTTGCTTCGGAAAGTTGATGGGCAAGGACTTCGTAATAGCGTCCGGTATGCTCCATTACAATTCGGGACTCACCTTCGATAGACTTGATAAGTTTTACAAGCGAATTGATGTCACTGGATGTGTGTTTAATTTCAAAGGGTGTGGAAACAATTTCGCCAAAAGGCCGCATAATAGCAACCATACTTTTACCTTTTGAAACATCGATACCTACTGCGTTCATAAATTTGTCACTCCTTAAGATTATTGCAATGGATAAGTACCAGTTTTACTCATTGCCTATTCAATCTACTGTGGTGTGACACGAATGCACCTGAGGTGATTCAACCTGCATAAAACGAACGCTGCGAATGAGGAGCTGGTTATCAGTCTGTGTTACGGACGCGAAGTCCAAGAAAGGAGAAGATATCCAATTGCTACCTACATTCTAACAGCTTAAGCAACAAGATGGATAATTCCTTACTGGCTGTAAGGGATATTAACCATAAATATATTGTAGTAGAATGGAGGAATTTTTAAGGTGAAAAATAGGAAAGTATTTTTCACACTTTCTTTGTATAAAAAACATTTAACAGAAATTTATTTTTTTCTTAGAAATAGGGAGCAAAATAGAAAGTTGAATTGTCTATTATATAGATCGTGACAAAGCGAAAATACGAACCTAAGGAACGGAGAAAAGAATTCTTGAGGAAAACAGATACAGAAAAGTTTGCAAACCTGATTATGATGTACCAGGACGATATGTATTATCTGGCATTATCAATATGTAAAAATGAGGCGGATGCGCAGGATATAGTTGGAGAAACAATTGTAAAAGCTTTCGAAGCAAGAAATCAGCTCAGAAATGATGCAAGATTCAAATACTGGATTATGAAAATTTTGACCAATACAGCTTACACCTATCTGAAAAGAAAAAAGCGATTGGTTTTTGAAGAGCCAGTAGAAGAAATTGCAGCGAAAAATGAAAATTCTGACCATGGATTGTGGGCAAAGGTAATGGGAATAGAAGAAAAATATCGTATGGTCATTATTCTGTATTATGAACAGGAGTTTTCAACAAGAGAAATCTCCAAAATTTTAAATATACCAGAAGGAACCGTAAGATCACGATTGGCAAGGGCAAGAGAAAAATTAAAAGATATATTAGAAGCGGAGCAAAGTGGCAGTTTTTGAGAGCAATGGCAGACAGTGTAAATTAGGAGGTAAAAATGAAAGATAAACTGGATTTGAATATAAAAATGGAGCTGACACATTCTAAGCCTCAAATACCAGATGGCTATCATGAGAAAGTAAGAAAAAATCTTAAGGAACTCGAAAATACCAGAACTAACGGAATAAAAAGTATAGGAATGCTGAGAATTGCCTGTATATTGGCAATTTTTCTGGTAGTTGGAGTAGGAACTACTTATGCGGCAATAAATTACAAAAATGAACGTCTGGGTGAGATGAAGGCAGATGAGATATTTGCATATAATGAAGAAGTGCAAAATGCTGAAGTGGATGCGGATTCATTTTCAAGAGAATTATCAGAAGAAGAAAGAGCACGTTTGAAAAAATTAAAGAAAGATTATGAACAAGAGGGAGTGTTTCCAAAGCATAGTATTTCAAAAGTAGAAAGCAAAGCAGAAATAAACGGAAAAGAGTTGTTTTTTTGCATTAGTGAAAGTAAATTTTATTTGCCTGATAGAATGATGTCGGATGAAGAATTACTGGAAATTATAGATTTTTATATAAAACGTGATTTTAGTCTTGAATCAACAACAGCAGAAAAAACAGAAAATTTTAAGAGAAATTTAGAAACAGAATCTTTGATCGTGAAAGCCGCAAAACAGAATATAGAGGAATTCTTTGAAGTTGATATGGAAGATGAGTATCACATAGAATACGGAGAAATTACGGATCAGGTAATGTTTGATATGGATGAAGGAAATGCAATGATACTGCTTGATGCACAGGAGCATACAATGAATGAAATGCGTCTGAATATTGATGGAATGTATGCAGAGGGTATGAAATTTGAACAGTTTGATTACGATGAGGTTTATAAAATTTTAAAGGAAAAATTATGTAAACTATCAGAAAAAAATATAGGTGCAGCCAAAGTGATGTATGTAGAGTTGCAGAATGGTGAACTGTATCATGGCATGGTACGTTATATTTTTGAACTGGAAGATGGAAGCGGTTATGTAATAAATTATAGCCTGAATCTTCAAAGAGAATATTATCTGCGTTATTTTGACAGGATTAAAAGTTATGAGGATTATGTAGATAAGGATTCTGTTGAAGTTGATTTAGAAAATGAACAGAGGTGTACATCAACAGAAATAGATACAAGTGAATCAACTAGTATAAGAGTGCATCCTGTAACGGGGGAAATTCGCGTAGAAGATAAAAGTGAGACATTTATAACAGATGAGAATTTTCTAATAAAGAATAATAACAGCGAGGAACAGGAGGCAATAGTGATGTGTACTGAAATAGCAGTACAAGATGATATTACAAAAATAATTGTAACAAATGGAAATACGGGAGAAAAAAAGGAAATTAACAGTATAGAAGAAGTGGATAGAATTCTGGATCAAATTAGAAGTATGACTGTAATTTCGCACGAAAAGAGTAATGTTCAAGGATATTCTTATTTTTTGGCACTATATAGAAATGAAGATTTCGTGCAAAGTGTATATGTAAGCAGCGAATCAATACAAACGGATGGAATGAGATATGCGGTTGAATCCACAAAAGATCTGAGTGATAATATCGTAGATTGATTATGTAGGATAAACGCATAATTTAAAACAAAAGAGAGTGTGAAAAAAAGTATTCACACTCTCTTTTCATCCTGCCTGCCGGGAAGGGGGATGGCAGACAGTGTCTCCCGGGGAGACAGGTTTATTTTATAAATAATCGTGGCGTGCAAGTACGTTTAAGATATTTCTACCTTCTTCTGTACCCTCGATGATTCTGCGGGCACGTTTGCTGTCTCCGATATTAACGATCTCTACGTTTGTATCGTTGAAAGCTTCCTCGATTTCACTTAAAACAGGAGTGTTAGCTCTCATACCAAGGCAGATGAATCCATAATCGAATGGAACTTCCTCAATCTCACCTTCTGGATTTTTCACGATGAAACGATCATTTTTTACTTCCTGTAAAGCAGTGTTTGTCATCTGTTTTACATGGTATTTTGCCATTTTGGCGTTTGTATCACATTTTGTGACAGGATCAAGACCATTACCGATCATTGGAAGCATCTCAACCATAGAAACTTCTGCACCTCTCTCGGTGAAGAATTCCATAACGTCAAGTCCTACAGCACCACCGCCGATGATGGAAACTTTTTTACCGGTCATGTCTTCTGGATACTCATTCAGGCGCTCGATCATCTTTAATACAGTTGCAACATTTGTGCCATCTTTGTCAACAAGATCATGCAGACCTGTGATCGGAGGAAGTGTTGGAACAGAACCGGTTGCATTTACAATGATATCCGGGTTTAAGCTCTTAACGAGTTCTGCGGTTGCACCTGTATTTGTAAAAATAAATAAGTTGTGAAGTTTTCTTGCACGGTGGATCATATAGTTCGGGAAGTCTGCCAGACGTTTTTTGTCCGGAATCCTGGAGATTACGGAAGCAAGTCCGCCAAGCTCTGCTTTTTTCTCGATCAGGAAAGTTGTGCATCCAACTTCTGCTGCGGTACAGGCTGCTTCAAGACCGGCAGTACCACCACCGATGACAACAACGTTGCAAGGTTTGTTCACTTTATGTTTCATGTAATCTTCACCAGTGTTAACGGCTGGGTTTACAGTACAACGGATTGGCTGGTTTAAACCGATTCTGTGTCCTGCACAGCCGATGTTACATGAGATACATTTACGGATATCGCACTCATTGCCGAATTCTACTTTGTTTACCCATTCAGGATCAGCGATAAGTCCGCGTCCCATTCCGATGAAGTCTGCGTCACCTCTTGCAAGGATATCTTCTGCAACTTTCGGATCACGGATATTACCAACGGTTATACAAGGTTTTCCATATTTTTCTTTTACGGCTTTTGCCATGTAAGAACGCCATCCGTCCGGTAAGTAGTTAGCGTCGATCTGGTACTGGATAGAACCGTTTAAACCACAGGAAACGTCAAATACGTCAACTTCTTTTTCAAAATACTGTAAGTATTCTAAGGTATCCTCTAAGGTGTTACCGCCTTCCATTAACTCATCAGCACTGATGCGGACGAAGATTGGGAAGAATGGTCCAACCTGTTTACGGACTTCCTCGATGACTAATTTTGCAAATCTTGCACGGTTTTCAGCGGAACCACCAAATTCATCTGTTCTCTTATTTGTGATAGGCGAGAGGAACTGGCTGATCAGGTAAGAGTGTCCGGCGTGGATCTCCACTGCGTCAAAACCACAGATCTGCGCACGTTTTGCTGCTTCGCCATATTTTTTTACAATGTGGAGGATCTCTTCTTTTTCCAGAGGTCTAGGGATTTCTCCACCTGCCTTGGAAGGTACATCAGATGCGGAAACCGGCTGCATTCCAATACGGGAAGACATTGCGGAAGCACCTGCATGATTGATCTGGATCGCAATACAGGCTCCATGTTTGTGTACGCTCTCACACAATTTGAAAAGTCTTGGAATATAATTGTCAAGGTCGATGCGAAGCTGTGTCGTTCCGTTGGAACCCTGCGGAGAATCCACGCTTGCGTTCTCAACGATCAAAAGGCCTGTACCACCCTTGGCTCTCTGCTCATAGTAATTAATGTGAAGGAAACTCATTTCACCATTCTGCTCACCGTAGTTGGTTCCCATAGGTGTCATGACGATTCTGTTTTTTACGGTCATTCTGCGGATGGTCATTGGTTCAAAAATATGTGGATATTTGGTTTTCATCGTAAAATAATCTCCTTATTTGAAATATTATCTGAGGAATCAATAACGTGGGCAGACGTTAATTTTTTAACAAATGAGAGGTAAAGTGACCTTCTCGTTACATTCAACTTATATGGAAATGATAAAAATGTCCAATTGTTATTTTGTCCGGAAATGATAGAAAAAATCTATAGATTGATTTATAATTTGAGAGGTATATTTATTATGGAAAAATAAGAAGTGAAAATAAGAGGGGAACATTATGGCATTTTTTTCGGGAATCAGTATACAGAAAAGAGATTCTGCGAGCGAGGCAGACGGAGGAGAACTTTTCAAAGGAGCAGCGTTTATTGCAGCGGGGGTGCTGGCAGCTTCCTTTATGACAATGGAGATTTCATCTGTGTTGAAACTTGGACTTTTGGCAGTCGGGGTGGTGCTCTGTGCGGTCGGTGTGAAATGGATTGTGAAGTATTGGAAAGACAATAAAGCGTTTGAGGAGTTTGTTCCGGAGTGGGACAAGGGGCGCGGCATGTATGACCGTTTTGCAAAGGAACTGAATCTGTGGTATGAAAAAGGAATTACACCGCAGGACTGTGACGGCGATACGGCGTATTTTCTCAAATTGCAGAAGGAACGTCTGGACAAAAAGGGACTGAAACTGCATGAGAGTGTTGTACCGTCCAAAGGAACCAGCTACGGAACAGGCAAGGTATCGAGAAAATCTCTCTGGTACACAACGGATATGATGTATGAGAATGTATCCAGAAAACTTTCTTTTGAAAATGAGAATGGACCGGTTTATGAGCGGGATACGGAGATGGCGATGTACGAGATCGTGGCACATTCACCGAATGAGGCGCAGACCCAGTTCATCCGCGTGACCTGTCCAAACTGTGGGGCAGTGAATTCTGTCTCAAAATTAGGGGAGGGGTGTCCATACTGTGGCACTGTGTTTCAGATCAAAGATTTGTTTCCAAGAGTGATCAATCTTTTCTTTATAAGAAGTAATTCCAGCGCAAAAAATGGACATATCTTCAGACAGTCGATGACATTTTCCATGTCCGGTGTATTTCTGGTGATGTTGATTGCAAATATTGTCAGAGGAGGACAACCATTGCCCCTCATATTGCTTTCCAGTTACTTTGCGGCAGTGCTGGTGGGCGGTTTTCTTGGATTTATCGTTGCGGATATCCGTCTGGTGGCAACACTTTTTGATCACGACGGAATGAAGCATTTACCTATATTAAAATGGGGCAGTTCAAAACGGAAAATCAAAAACACAATGCTGCGCTATGACAAAAATTTTTCTTTTGACAAATTTGAAGGACAGCTTGTTTCACTTGTGCGTATGGCGGTATTAGCCGAAAAACCGGAGGAGCTTGCCTGTTACCGTGCAGATGCGCGCGAGCCACTTTTTTCTGACATTCTGGAAATGACTTATACGAATGGGATCTGTCTGAATGGAATCCGCATGGAGGGAAATATTATGCACATGTCGGTGCGGACCTGGTGGGTAAACCATTACGAGGAGCATGGAAAAGTGAAAAAGAGCGGTGACTGCATTGATGTTACATTTCGCAGAAATGTGGAAAAACAGGAAGCACCTGGATTTTCCATCACATCCGTTTCCTGTCCGGGTTGTGGCGGCAGCTTTGACGCGGTACGGCAGAAAAAATGTCCTTATTGTGGCAGTGAATATCATATGGAAGAGGAAAGCTGGGTCATCGAGCAGATGCATTTGATCCGGTAAAATAGAAAAGTGGTAATAATGGAGGCATACAATGAATTTAAATCAGCTTCAGTATTTTAAGATATTAGCACAGGAAGAACATTACACGAGAGCCGCACAGATGCTCTCTATCACGCAGCCGTCTTTAAGCCACGCAATCGCGCAGCTGGAAGAAGAACTTGGCACAAGGCTTTTTGAAAAAAAGGGAAGAAATATTGTGCTCACACGTTATGGAAAGTTGTTTCTTCCTTATGTGGAGGAATCTTTAAAAGTGCTCGAGGAGGGTGTGCAGAGAACCAGGGAACTGAACGGAAGCAAAGAGGGTATCATCCATCTTGCCTATATTTATACAATGGGAAGCAATTTCACACCTAAAATGGTGCGGAACTTTCTGGATACTTACCCGGATTACCATATCGACTTTCATTTTACGGTGGGAACGACCGGAGATATTTTAGCGGGATTAAAAGAAGATAAATATGACATCGTGTTTTCTTCCTATCAGGAGGGAGAACCGGATATCGAATTTCGGAAAATCGGAAATCAGAAGCTTGTGGTGGCAGTGCCGCAAGACCATCCGCTTGCTATCCATGGCAGCGTAGATCTCCGGGACACAATTGCGTATCCGCAGATTTATTTTGAAAAAGGAAGCGGGTTGCGTCCGGTCATTGACCAGATGTTTGAGGAGATCAATCAGTTCCCGAAGGTTGCCTTTGAGATGGAGGAGGACTCCAGTATGGCAGGTCTGGTCGCACAGGGATTCGGGATCGCGGTCATGCCGGATATCCCAATCTTAAAGTCACTGAACCTAAAGACACTCGAGATCAGCCATCCGGTGTACGAGCGGTCGGTGTATCTCGCTACCCTGAAAAAACATTACCTTTCCCCTGTGGCAAAGTCATTTATCCAATTCGTCTGTCAGCAGACCGAGGGCAGGTGAGAGATGTACAGGCGTAACCCGGGACGTTATGCAGAAAAGGAAACCCGGATATTTGCACGGAAAGAAAAGAAGGTTGATCGCAAGCCGGGGGTTCGACAGAGGGCATCTGGAATGAAACTTTTGTGAGGATTGCGTAAATTTATCAGCGTTCCCACTTTGACTGCAAGGTTATGTACATTCATCAATGGACAGTTCGCACAAGTTGTCCGTCCGGGACACTTTCGCTTTAGCTGTTTCTAGCAGGAGTAAATACCAGATAATCAGCATCGTTTATTGCAGGCTCAAAAGTCAAAAAGGTGGTTGACTTTTGGCCTGCTTCTCTGCTGCTTATCTGGTATTAACTCCTGCACGACACAGCTAAGAAGTCGAAGTGTGTCCCGGACGAACAACTTGCGTGAACTGTCCATTTTTGAATGAACATAAGTGATCGAAAAGTCAAAGTGGGAATGCAGATAAATTAGCAATTCGAGCAAGTTTCATTTCAGATGCCCTCTGCCGAACCCCTGGCTTGCGAATAAAAGTTTTACCTCTTTCCGTGCAAATATCCGGGTTTCCGATATAGCCATCAACCCGGGTTACGCCTGTACATTTCTCACGAAGGCGATGAACCGCTGGACAGCCGGCAGCTGGTATTTGCCGCGCATATAGCCCATGTAGACGGTGTGGGAGAAGGATTCACTGGAGATCAGCGGGCGTATGCAGATGTCGTCACGATAAATGGTGTCAACGTCAGCGACAAGTGCAATCCCAAATCCCTGTGCGACCAGAGAGGCAATTCCGTTTTCGTCCGGGGATTCGCAGATGAAATTTGGTGCAATCCCGTGTTCTTTGAAGAAACTGCGTGTGTACTTGCCAAGACCGGAATGACGGTTGTATCCAAGCACCTGATAGTCAGCAAAATCAGCAGCCTGCAAAGCCTCTTTGCGGCTCAGCGGATGACCGGCCGGGAGGATGGCGACGATTTCCTGCTTTATAATAGGAACAAACTCGATATTTGGTTCGTTGGCAGAGTAGGAGCCAAATATCAGATCATAGGCACCTTTTTTTAAGCCTTCAATATTCACGGATGTGATATCCTGATTGAAATTGAAGGTGATATTCTTGTTCTGCTCAAGTGAGAGAAAATTCCGGACAGTGCGTGGAATATACTCTCTTGCCAGAGGGGATACATAGGCAATGTCGATATGTCCACCGTCGGTGGCAAGATGGTGCATCTTGTTCTCTGCACGTTTCACATCATCTAAAATCTGCGTGGCATGTTCTAAAAAAATCTCACCTGCCTTTGTCAGGATCACGTTTCTGCCTCTTTTTTCAAAAAGTGTCACACCAAGTTCGTCTTCCAACGCAGCGATGGAACGGCTTAAACTTGGCTCGGAAATATTCATTTTTTCTGCAGCCTGATTGAAGTGTTGTAACACAGCTGCATGGTAAAAATATCCTAATTGATTAAGCGTCATGCATAAATCTCCTTGAATTAATAGAAAATATCTATGGGTTACAAAAAAGATGTGCTGATTTTGTGTATATTATACCTTAATTAATACATAAAAGCTATTAAAAAAACACAAAATTAGCATTGGATGTATCAAAAAAAGCATTGTATAATATCCTTATCAGAGGTTGTTAAGTTTTTAACGAAGTGGGCAGACGAGTTAGAAACAAGAAAATCACAACAATATCAACTACGTACATAATCGTTTTTTTAGGGAAAAGGAGTAAAAATTATGGCAGAGAGAATTACAGGACACACAGAACTTATCGGATTAATGGCTTACCCGATCAGACATTCCAGTTCACCGGCAATGCACAATGAAGCATTCGCTTACTTAGGACTTGACTACGCATATCTTGCATTTGAAGTTGACAACAGCACTTTGGAAGATGCTGTAAAAGGTATCCGTGCATTAAAGATGGTTGGATCAAACGTTTCCATGCCAAACAAAACAGTTGTAGGACAGTACCTTGATAAATTATCTCCGGCAGCAGAGCTTTGCGGAGCAGTTAACACAATTGTAAATGAGAACGGTGTTTTAACAGGACACATCACAGACGGTATCGGATTCATGCAGGCATTAAAAGACAACGATATCGATGTGATCGGAAAGAAAATGACAATCGCAGGAGCCGGCGGTGCTGCAACAGCAATCGAGATCCAGGCTGCATTAGACGGTGTAAAAGAAATCTCTATTTTCAATATTCATGACAAATTCTGGGCAAACGCAGAAGAGACAGTAAAGAAGATCAACGAGAGAACAAACTGCAAAGCAACTCTTTACGATCTGGATGACAAAGAAAAATTAAGAGAAGAGATGGCAGATTCTTATATTTTTGTTAACGGAACCGGCGTTGGCATGAAACCTTTAGAGGGAATGTCCGTTGTACCTGACAAATCTTTCTTCCGTCCGGAGCTTATCGTTGTAGATGTACCTTACTCTCCACTTGAGACAACAATGCGTAAGATGGCAAAAGAAGTTGGATGTAAGACAATGAACGGACTTGGAATGATGTTATTCCAGGGAGCAGCCGCTTTCAAACTCTGGACAGGAAAAGATATGCCGATCGAGCATATGAAAGAAGTATTAAACATCAGATACGATGATTAATCACAGGATACCGAATAAACTATTTATTTTAAAATCACGAGGAGAAAAGAGATGAATAAAAAATATTTACCTAGCGCTCTGATCCTTTATTTAAACTATTTCATCCACGGTGTCGGATGTTCTATTTTAGGACAGGCAGTGATCAAGGAAGCTCTTGCAGCATCCTGGGGCGTAGAAGCAATGGCAATTACAGCAATTTCCGCAGCACTTGGACTTGGACGTCTAATCGCCCTTCCATTTGCAGGACCTCTTTCCGATAAGCTTGGACGTCGTATCTCCACAGCAATCGGTAGTGGATCTTATGCGATCTACCTGATCGGACTTGCACTTGCATTCAACGCAGGAACAAACGGTGGATACCAGATCGCATATGTATGTGCAATCGTTGGTGGTATTGCAAACTCCTTCCTTGACACAGGTATTTATCCGGCAGTTTCCGAGATTATTTACAAAGCACCGGGCGTTGCAACTATGGGAATCAAATTCTTCATCGCAATCGCACAGATGATCTTACCATTTGTACTTGGCGCGACAGTAGCAACAACAGCAGCAGGACTTACTTCTTATAATATGTTGTTCTATATTTGCGGAATTGCTTATATTGTACTTTTAGTATTAGTAATGATCTTCCCACTTCCAGATGCAGACCAGAAGGCAGCCGGAAAGAAAGAGGGACTGATCGACAGCTTAAAACATACCCATTTCTCTATCGAGTCCGTGGCAATGATCCTGATTGGATTCACATGTACAGGTACATTCCAGTTATGGTTAAACTGTGCACAGAACTTTGCAAAAGAGAATGTCGGCTGGGCAGATCCATCTATCATGCAGACATACTACTCTGCAGGAACAATGCTTGCACTTATTGTAACAGCACTTTTGACAAGAAAAATTAAAGATGTCAGATTTATCGTGGTATATCCGGTCATCTGTCTTGTAACACTGATCGTTGTATTAACAGGCAAGAGTGAAGCACTTATGATCGCCGGAGCATTCATCATCGGCTGGGCAGGAGCAGGCGGACTGTTACAGATCGCAACATCTGTATGCAATATGTTATTCCCGAAAATCAAAGGAACTGTTACAGCACTTGTTATGATCGCATCCTCACTTTGCAACTACACAATCCTTACAGCAGCATCTAAAATGCAGCCAGCACAGGTTATGGTTATGAACATTGTCCTTACTGCAATCGGTGTACTTCTTGGATTGTTCGTAAATATCCGCTATGCAAAAATGGTAGAGCAGGCAGAAGCTGAGAACTAAGAGCCAGAGTCCGCAGGCTGCGGACTCTAAGGATTTAAGAAGAAAGGTGACGAAAATGAATACAGTTAAAGTAAGAGATATCGAGATCGGTGCAGGCGCACCTAAGATCATCGTACCTATCGTAGGTGTTACAAAAAAAGATATTATCGACGAAGCAAAAACATTTGATTCCATTCCGGTTGATGTTGTTGAATGGCGCGTGGACTGGTTTGAGCATGTTTTTGAGTTCGACAAAGTAGAAGAGGTTTTAAAAGAGCTTCGTGAGGCACTTGGAAATATTCCAATCCTTATGACTTTCCGTACTTCCAAAGAGGGCGGCGAGAAAGCAATTGAGCCGGAAGCATATGCAGAGCTTAATATCAAAGCAGCACAGACCGGATATGTTGATTTTGTTGATGTGGAAATTTTCACAGGTGACGAGATCGTGAAAAAAATCATCGACGGCGTTCATGCAGCAGGTGTAAAGGTAGTTGCATCTAACCATGATTTCCACAAAACTCCGGCAAAGTCTGACATCATTTATCGTCTTCGCAAAATGCAGGATATGGGCGCAGACATTCCAAAAATCGCTGTTATGCCACAGAACAAGAGAGAGGTCTTAACTCTTCTTGCAGCGACAGAGGAAATGGTGACAGACTACGCAGACAGACCGGTCATCACAATGTCTATGGCAGGAACAGGCGTTATCAGCCGTCTCTGCGGAGAAGTATTTGGATCTTCCATGACATTCGGAGCAGCAAAGAAAGCATCTGCACCGGGACAGATGGGAGTAGAGGATCTGTCTACAGTACTTGGATTACTTCATAAGAGCATGTAATTGATTATACATTATGTAAAAGCCTGTTGCATGTAAAAAGTGCAATGGGCTTTTTTAATGAATAAAGCACTTTATGACGTTAAGTGGATAAAGAATAAACGAAGGAGAATAAATATGGCAGTAATTAGCAACAGAGAAGCATATCTTGCATCAGAGCCTGAGATGGACATAACACAGTTTCACAAAACAGCTCTTGATCTTAAATATGCAGACAAATCAGAAAATCAGATACTGGACATCTTCTATCCGGAAGACGGAGAAGGTCCATATCCACTGGTAATCGTATTCCATGGTGGTGCTTTTGCGGCGGGGCACAAGAGAACACATTATATCAAATCAATGTGTCTGCCTATAACACAGGGATACGCAGTTGCAACAGTAGAGTACAGACTCTACCACGAAGAAAAATGGCCGGCACAGCTTATCGATGGAAAAGCTGCAATTCGCTATTTACGTGCAAATGCAAAAGAGTTAAATCTCGATCCTGACAGATTCGCAGTATGGGGCAACTCGGCAGGAGGAACTGTTACACAGCTTCTTGCAGTAACAGGCGATGAAGAGGATATGGATGATTTAAGCGTTGGAGTAAAAGCTTCATCAAAAGTAAACTGTGCAATCGCATGGTACACAATAAGTGAGCTTTGCTCTGCAGAGCAGTTTGGAACTGATATTGCAGATATCAGAAACAAAACAGGTGCAGGAAAAGGCATGATGCCAAATGATGGAAAGGGCAACGACTCAATGTTTACAGCTCTTTTAGGATACAATCCGCTTTTATATCCTGAACGCACTGCAAAAGTAAGCCCTATAAGTCATGTCAAAGAGGACTGTCCACCAATGCTGCTTCAGCACGGTACAAATGATCTTGTTATAGATTATCACCAGTCTTCTTATATGTATGAAAAAGTTAAAGCAGTATGTGGAGAGGATCGCGTAGAGCTTGAGCTTTTTGATAATGAACCACATGGTTCTCAGGTAATAAAGGCAGATGCCAATATAGAAAAATGTATAGATTTCTTAGACAAGCAGTTTTTCGATGGAAAAAATCCATATCGTAAGCCACTTGGAAAAATCAAAATCGTTGGAGAGGAATAGAAAAAATGTCAACAGCAATATCTGTAATAGGATTACTTGCAGCAGCGGTAATCTTTGTAATCGCAATATGGAAAGGGCTTGATGTATTTACATCTACAATCCTTGTATCATTTATCATTATTTTAACAAGCTGGATGAACTGGTGGGATTCACTCACATTATACGCAACAGGCTATGTCGGATTCATTCAGAACAATGTATTTGTACTTGTGATCGGTGCCGTATTTGGTGAACTTATGGCTGCATCAGGATGTGCTGAGTCAATTGCAAATGTTATCACTGAGAAAATGGGTGCTAAAAGAGTTATTCTTTCAATCGCGCTTATTACAACTGTTTTCGTATACGTAGGTGTATCTGGATTCGTAGTACTTTTCGTACTTGCTCCTATCGCTACAATCATGATGAAACAAGCAGGATATCCATACAGAATGATTCCTGGAATCATCTTTATCGGAGCTACATGTTCTGCAATGATTCCATTCGCAATCAACATCACAAACATTATGCCTGCACAGTATCTCGGTACATCAATGGGATCTGCTCCAATCCTTGGATGGGTAGCATTCCTTGTATCCTTTGGTGTTGGATATTTTTATATGGTACACGCAGCTAAAAAAGCGGCTATCAAAGAGGGAACAGCTATGGATGAGTCACAGCCGGTAAAGGTCACTCCTACAAGAGATGACCTTCCTAATTTTTTTGTAGCACTTATCCCGTTTATCCTTGTAGTAGCACTTGTACTTTTACTTTCTAACCTTACAGATATGAACACAAACGCTGTAGTAGTACTCAGCATGTTTGTTGGATCTGTAGCAATCGTACTTCTTTGCCACAAACAGGTTGAATCAGTTACAAAAATCCTTGAAAAAGGTGTAAATAACGGTGTTGGTGCAACAGTTATGGCGGCAGCAATCCTTGGATTCTCAGGCGTACTTCAGGCATGCCCAGGATTCAATTCAATCATCGATTTTGTAATGGGAATCAAGATGAATCCATATATTACAGAGTTTATCGGATTAAACGTACTTGCAGGTATCCTCGGAAGTGGAACATCAGCTATTGCAATGTTCTTCGAGCATCTTTCAGATGGACTTCTTGCAAAAGGAGCAAATGCCGGAGCACTTCACAGACTTGCACCTGCATGTGCAACAGGTATGAATACTCTTCCAAATGCCGGAGGAATGGTTGCACAGCTTCGCTGGATGAAGCTTTCACTTGCAGAGAGTTACTGGTATGTATTCGTTACATCTGTTCTTGCTCCTATGGTAGGTTCAATCGCAGCAGTAATTGTAGCAATGATTCTCTACTAATCTTAAATGATTTATTATTTGCCCGCCAAAGCTGTTATTACAAGGCTTGGCGGTTTTTTTATACAACAGATATTTTCTTGTATATTTTGCTATAAAATGAAAATTGTGATGTTATCGTATATAAAGTAGAAAAATCGTTATTAATTTGCTAAAATAAAAACGTGATTTTCGAAGGAAGGGGATATTACATGGAGAAAATACTGCACTATCTGGACGAATATCTTGAAGAAATTCTGATGGTCATTTTCCTTATAGCAATGACGCTTATAATGGGTATTCAGGTGTTTTCCAGATACGTTCTTGGCATGTCACTATCATGGTCGGAGGAAATTACCAGGTATCTTTTCATATGGTCGGCTTTCTTAAGTGTCAGCCTTTGTACCAGAAAATGCATATCTATAAAAATTGACCAGTTTATACAGCTTTTTCCAAGGAGAGGAAAAGCGTTCTGGAAGGTACTCAATCTAACAGTTGAGTTTGTGTTTTTCGTATATCTGATACCGTATTCATTCATATATCTGAAAAATACGATAGAAAGCGGTCAGGTCAGTCCTGCCTGCGGTATCCCTATGTACTATGTGCAGGCGGCACCGTTTGTGTGCTTTATCATTACAGCCTTCCGCATCGCTCAAAGATGGGTTGGAGAGTGGAAAATTGTACTGAAAAAAGATGAAAAGTCACTCGAGGAGGGCAATATCGCCACAGTTATTGAGGAAGCTGTTGTTGAAGACGCTTACCGCGAGAAAGAGCTTGTTGAGGCTATTTTAAAAGCTGAGAAAGAAGAAAATACTATATCCGGTAAAAAGATCAACACTAAAAACAGAAAGGAGAAATAGATGTCAGCAGTTGCAGTATTTATTTTATTTGTCATTTGTTTAGTGATCGCAATTCCGGTGTCTATCTCTCTTGGAATTGTTGCCGTTTTACCGGGCGCGTTTGATCCTTCGTTTACGGCAAGCGCAAGTTATGTCATCCGTTCCATGTTAGGCGGAATCGACAGTTTCCCACTGCTTGCAGTACCAATGTTCGTGCTTGCCGGAATCCTTATGGCGCACGGTAAGATCTCCCAGAAGCTGTTTGATGTGTTTGTTTATTTTATTGGAAAAAGAACCGCAGGAATCCCGTGTGCAGTGATCATCACCTGCCTGTTTTATGGCGCAATTTCCGGCTCTGCACCTGCAACTGTGGCAGCAGTCGGAAGTATGACGATCCCGCTTCTGATCGAGCTTGGCTATAAAAAAGATTTTGCAACCGCAATCGTTGCAGTTGCGGGCGGACTTGGTGTTATCATCCCACCGAGTATTCCGTTTATCATGTATGCAATGGCAACCGGGGAATCTGTCAGTGACTTATTCTTAGCAGGGATTGTGCCGGGACTTATGATCGGAGCACTGCTGATGTTTTACGCTTATTACCATTGCAGACGCTATGGCGAGGACAAGGAAAAAATTGATGCAAAAGTAACAGAACTTCGCGAGAAAGGTTTTTTAAATATTTTAAAAGACAGTATCTGGGCGCTGATCAGTCCGGTGATCGTACTCGGCTGTATTTATGCAGGAATCGCATCTCCGACAGAGGCGGCAGTTATTTCTGTATTTTATGCATTATTTGTCAGTCTGTTTATTTATAAATCCATTAAAGTGAAGGAAATCTGGGGCATTATGGTGGAAGCCATGAAAACATATGCACCGATCCTGTTTATCCTTGCTGCATCCACTGCCTTCTCAAGAGTGCTGACCTTAATGCAGGTTCCACAGACAGTGAGCGCATGGATCTTAGCACATTTCAGTAATGAGATTGTATTGCTGATCATTATTAATATATTCCTTCTGATCGTCGGAATGGTTATGGATACAACACCGGCGATCCTGATTTTAAGTCCGATCCTGCTTCCTATCGTGCAGAGCATCGGAATGGATCCGATCCATTTTGGTGTGGTTATGATCGTAAACCTTGCCATTGGTTTTGTGACACCGCCGATTGGAGTCAATCTGTTTGTGGCAAGTTCGCTGACCGATGTGCCGGTCATGCATATTGCAAAAAAGGCAATGCCGATGATCGGGTACTTTTTGCTGGCGCTGCTTTTGTTGACGTTTATCCCGGCAATTAGTTTGTTTTTACTTTAATTGGCCTACAGGAAGCTTGAAAGGAGAAAATCGTTGATGAATAGAAAGAAAATAGTATCTGCGATGCTGATCGTGACACTGACCTGCGGGCTGGGTTTAACAGCCTGTGGCGGTGCGCAGGGAAGCGTTTCCGGGACAGAAGAGGCTGAGGTACAGCGCTATGCGTGGCCGCTTGGAAGTTCAAGCCCGGAGGATACGGTGACACAGATTTATGCAGAAAAATTTGCAGAGGAAGTGGAACGGTTAAGCGGCGGCAGTATGAAGATCAGTGTCTATCCGAACAGTGTACTGGGCGGAGACCGCGAACTGTTAGAGTCGTGCAAGGATGGCGACATTCCATTTGTGGTGCAGAATACCGCACCGCAGGTTACTTTTATGAAGGACACAGCGGTTTTTGATATGCCGGCGCTGTTTGAGACGATCGATGAAGTCCGGGAACATGTGGATAATCCTGAATTTATGGAACTGATGCAGCAGGTGTACCGTGATGGAGGATATGAGCTGCTAGGTTATGCAGATCAGGGATTCCGTGTTATGACGACAAATAAAAAAGTGGAGAATCTTTCTGATTTTAAGGGACAGAAGATCCGTACCATGGAAAATTCCTATCATATGGCATATTGGAAGAACCTTGGGGCAAGTCCGACACCGATGACATTTTCAGAGGTGTATATCGGATTGCAGCAGGGAACGATCGATGCGCAGGAAAATCCATATGAGGTCATTGTGTCCAATAAATTATATGAACAGCAGGACTATGTGGTAGAGACAAATCATCTTCCGCATCTGATTTCGCTGATTGTCAGTGAGGAGTTTTTTGATTCGCTGACAGATGAGCAGCAGCAGATCATCAAAGAGGCGGCAGATACGGCGAAAGAGTACGCAAGAGAGCAGTCGGATGCCCGTATCGCTTCCCGAATGGATACGATCCGCGAGAGCGGAACGGAGATCATCACACCGAGTGAAGAACTTTATAATGAGATAAGAGAATTATGTAAACCAATATATGCATCGATCGAAAATTCTGTATCGCAGGAGATTATTGATGCGTATCTTGGAGATATGCAGGAGGAGCTGCAGTAATTCCAAATCATGTTCGCAGAGCGGAAATAATGGCTTTTTTGGTATGAAAAAAGGCGATTATTTCCGCTTTAGTGTACTAAAATATTTTCCTTGCGCAATGTTTCTGAAATTGCTATACTGAGAGCAGTACTTGTAAAAAGATAATGGCTTTGTTATCGAGAAAACAAACAGCGAGGAGATTAGCAAAACGATGGACAGAATTGAGGAGATCCGCGAAAAAATCGGAGAATGTGATGATATTATTATAGAGCAGCTTGCAGTCAGAATGTCTCATATCCAGGAGATCATTTCCTATAAGAAGGCAACCGGTATCCCGATTTTACAGCCGGAGCAGGAGAAGAAGCAGACGGATGCACTGGCACAAAAACTTGGCGATAATGAGTTCGAGGAAGAGATTCTTGATATTTTCAAATATATCATGAAGAACAGCCGCAGGATCCAGGCAAAGAGTCTGTTCGATTACAATATTTTCCTGATCGGTTTCATGGGAGCCGGAAAGAGCACGATCGCAGGAGAACTGAAGGATAAGCTTGAGATGGATCGTGTCGAGATGGATCAGATGATCGTGGAGAAGCAGGGTATGTCTATCTCAGAAATTTTTGATGAGTATGGGGAAGCTTATTTCCGTAACTTAGAGAGCAATACACTGATCGAGCTGCAGAAGAGAAAGCAGACGATCGTTTCCTGCGGTGGTGGTGTTGTCATGCGGGAAGAGAACACAGACCATATGAAGAAAAATGGCCGTGTTGTTTTACTGACAGCGAAGCCTGAGACTATCTATGAGCGTGTCAAGGACAGTGACGAGCGTCCAATTTTAAATGATCATATGAATGTGGAGTTCATCAGCAGTCTGATGGATAAACGAAAAGAACGTTATGAGGCAGTTGCGGATATTACGGTGGCAACAGATGGCAAGAATGTGACACAGATCTGTGAGGAGATTATTTCAAAACTGATCGCACTCGACAATGCAAAAGAAGAGCAGGAAAAAACAAATAGCTGAAAACAGCTTTTGTCAGTTTGAAAGCGGGGATAAAAGGGAATGGAATATGATGCACAAGTATTTAAGATGAAGGCAAACAAAAAGGCGCGCAATGTCTGGATGGCATTGTCATTGATCCTTTCACTGTCGTACACGTCAGATACGGCAAAGGGATTACATACGTTGCCTTACTATGCAATGTTTATGGCGGTCTGCTGGATCCCGTTTTTGTTTGGAGTAGTGGTACTCCGTCTGCAGGGAGCAGCAACGCAGTATTATAAATTTATTGTTGCGGTCGGGTATGGTGTGTTTTATGCATTTGTTGTCTGTACGAGTGAATCGATACTGTCGTTTATGTATATATTTCCTCTGACGAGTATGCTGGTTTTGTTCAAAGACAGGACGTATATGGTGCAATGTGGCATTGGTACATTAGTGATCAGTATTGCCAGCAGTGTACATAAATTTATGAACGGAATGAACAGTGCATCCAATGTGAATGATTACACATTGCAGGCATCCTGTATCATACTCTGTTATATCTGTTATGTTGTGTCGATCGACCATCTGAATGAGTCAGACGGTGCATTGACCAATTCCATAAAAGCGGATTTAGAGCGGGTGGTTAGGACTGTTGAGCAGGTAAAAGGTGCCGGTAATCAAATCATGGACGGAGTTACGGTTGTCAGGGAATTAGAGGATGAAAACAGACAGAGTTCCACGACAGTTGTGCAGGGAATGAGTGAACTGACGCAGAACAATAACGTCCTTCATGATAAGACAATGTCCTCGATGGACATGACGACCAACATCAATGAGCAGGTGGAACGCATGGCATCCCTGATGGAACAGATGGTCACTCTGATGAACGAATCCGCAGACCATGCAAATGAAAGCTCCGGAGAATTATCCAGAGTGGCAGAGACAACAATGCTGATGGCAAAGCTGTCCGACGAAGTTGAGACGATTCTCTCAGAATTCCAGAAAGAGTTCGAGCGTGTGAAAACAGAAGTCAGCACCATTGAATCCATTAACTCCCAGACGAATCTGCTGGCATTGAACGCATCGATCGAAGCAGCGAGAGCAGGAGATGCAGGAAAAGGATTTGCAGTCGTAGCAGATGAGATCCGGAACTTAAGTACAGAGACGCAGGAGTCTTCGAGCCGTATCATGGAGGCACTCGCAAATCTTGGAACTACTTCCGTTAAGATGACAGATTCTATCGGACAGACCATCGATCTGATCCAGGAGACCTCTGAAAAAGTTGCAGTGGTCAACGAGAGTGTGTCAGGAATTGCAAAAGATGCAGCGGAACTTGAACAACATCTGAGTGTCATTGATTCCGCAATGCAGGATGTAAAAGAATCCAACCATCAGATGGTTTCCAATATGGAGGGAATCTGTAATGTCATGAATGCCATGACAGACAGCATTGGAAGTGCAGATGGCGCAACAAAGACAATGCTGAACAAATACGATGAGTCCTCACGCAATGTGAATAAGATCGAGACCGTTGTTCAGGATATGATGGAAAAACTAGGTGTCGGTGGCTTTATGGGTATTCAGGATGTCAAACCGCAGATGCACTGTGTTTTGGTCAGAAAAGGAGAAACACGGGAAGAGTATCATGGAAAAGTCGTAAGACAGAATGGAAGCGAGTTATGGCTTCAGATGGACCGGGGGGCACTGGGCAGCATCCGGGAAAAGACACCATATGATATTCAGATCGTGGTTGATAATGTCCTTTACAACTGGACGGATGTTCTGGCAAACGTGGAAAATGAGCAGGGAAGAGATGTATGCCATTTAGTGGTAAAAACAACACCTGTCATTGCAAACAGAAGAAAATATCCGAGAATGCCGATCGCAAATTCCTGTACGATCACGAGAAAAGATACGGATAAAACATATCGCGGAAAAATGGTCAATGTCAGTGCGAATGGCTTTGCATTTGCAGCAGCATCAGACGATTTTGCGGAACTTAAAGGAACGCAGCTGGTACTCGATATTCCGGATTTTCCGGTAAAAGAGGAACGCACCATGGAAGGCGTGGTGATCAGAAGCACGGACAATCACGGAGAATATATTGTGGGATGCCGTATGCCGGAAGACAGTCCGGCCATTCAGAAATATGTAAATGATAATTATAAGGAATAAAAAATGTCTGGCGGGATTTTTTTCGCCAGACATTTTGTTCGAAAAGCAAGGAGGATATATGATGTATCATCGGTTAGAAAACAGTATTATTGATGTGATCAAGGAGGAGCAGGCAAAACTTGGATACCGCAAAGAGGAGATTCGTTTGTATTATCCGCTCAGCTCCCTGGATCACTTTTTTGAGACAGAGGCGGATGCAGAGGAGATGAAAAAGATCCTGGCGGGATTTGGTGCATATACAAAGGAAAAACTGGGGAATGTGCTGGTATCCAATAAAGGGGATCGATTTTGTTTCCATATACCGGAGCAGGGCGCAGAATATGTGCATGCGCATATGAAGCCGAATGAGTTTATCCGGGAGTTGGTAGAGCTGGTCGGAAAACATGGCTGTACGATGCAGCAGGTGAAAGACCTTTTCCTCTCAAAGGGAAAGCAGGTTCAGATGGAGCCGATGGATAATGGAGAGTTTGATCTTATGATCCGCTTTGAAGGAGATGGAGAAGACCCGTATTACTATTGCTTTAAAGATGAGGGATGTCACATTATTTATCACAGATTTTTGCCGGAGGATTATGCTGACTTCGGTTTTTAATATTTCTTGACAGATGTCTGATTCCATATTATAATCTGTATCATATAAAACATATAGAAATAGTAGGAAATAAGATGACGAGAGAAATTTTATGCTTTGGCGATTCCAACACATATGGTTTAATCCCCGGAACAAAAGAACGGTATAAAGAAAATATCCGCTGGACAGGAATATTACAGCAGAAGTTAAAGGAGCAGGACTGCCGTATTGTAGAGGAAGGACTCTGCGGACGGACGACAGTTTTCGAGGATGAACTTCGTAAGAACAGAAAGGGCAGTGATTTATTACCTGTTTTATTAGAAAGCCACGCACCGATCGATCAGGTTGTTCTGATGCTTGGGACAAATGACTGCAAATCCTATTATCATGCCTCGGCAGAGGTGATCGGTCTCGGAGTGGAGAAACTCATCGGGCAGATCAGACAGGCGGGAGAGCATATTAAGATTCTTCTGGTCTCACCGATCCTTCTCGGAGAAAAAGTATGGGAACCGGAATATGATCCGGAGTTTGATGAACAGTCAATGGAGACATCCAGACAGTTAAAAACGGTTTACAGCAGAATTGCAAAAAAGCATGGGATTGATTTCCTTGCTGCATCGGATGTTGCAGAGCCAAGCAGCAGGGACAGGGAACATATGGACGAGGAAAGTCATCGCAGATTTGCAGAAGCGGTCTATGAGAGACTGACAGGATAAAGGAATGGGAAGAAGCAGATACCGGGAGAGGACTGATTCTTTTTTGAGGAATAATAAAAGAAAAAGTACAAAAACTATATTGACAAAAGAAAATAAATTGTGTACAATTTATTTATCAAAAAAAATTGCACACAATTTAATTTGAGACAATATGAATAAATGCTTATTATCACAATGAAGAAACAGAATATTCTGGAACAAAGTATTTATAACAGGAATGGAGGTAGAGATGGAACGGTATGATATTGCAATCATAGGCACCGGACCGGCAGGACTGGAGGCTGCGATCACAGCGAAGATCCGCAATAAGAAGATTATCTTATTTGGAAATAAAAATCTGAGCCTGAAAGTGGAAAAAGCGCATACAATTCAGAATTATCTCGGCTTGCCAGACATTGGCGGTGAGGAACTGAAAGCTGCTTATGAAGCACATTTAAAAGCGATGGATATTGAGATCACAGAAGATAAGATCAACGCAGTTTACGCGATGGGCGAGTATTTTGCCTTGCAGGGAAATGGAACAAACTATGAGGCACAGACAGTCATTCTTGCAACCGGAGTCAGCACTGCAAAGGCATATCCGGGTGAGGAGCAGTTTTTAGGCAGAGGCGTCAGCTATTGTGCCACCTGCGATGCACCTTTATACAGAGGAAAAACGGCAGCGATTATCGGTTTTTCTCCGAAGGAGGAAGCGGAAGCCGACTTTATGGCGGAGATGGCAGACAAAGTTTATTATATTCCAATGTATGAAGCCGATGTCAATGTGGCAGATTCCGTCGAAGTTTTGAGGGAAAAGCCAGTGTCCGTCGAGGGATCATTAAAGGTTCAGGAACTTGTGACAGACCGGAACCGATATGATGTGGATGGAGTATTTTTTTTAAGAGAAAGTGTTTCTCCTGCACAGTTAGTGCCAGGACTTAAAATAGAGGACAATCATATTGCGGTTGACCGTCAGATGCGCACAAATCTTGCAGGTTGTTTTGCCTGTGGCGACGCGGTCGGTGCACCGTACCAGTATATCAAGTCTGCAGGAGAGGGCAATGTAGCCGCACTTTCAGCAGTTGCATATCTGGCAGAGAAAAAACGCCAGTCAAAGTAAATTAGATAATTGCGAAACTCGTAAAAATCTAAATTTAATTGTGAAAAATTAACAAAAGACATGAAAGACATTGGGGAACCGCCGGTTCTTAGAAGGCAGGTACAACTTTTTTCAATCAGGTCTGTGCATTTACTGCACAGACCATGCGAAAGTGATTCAAGTGTGAGCAAATTCCTATCTGCGAAGCAGATTTTAAATGAATTTGCGAAGTACTGCGAAGAATGAGCAGTACCGTTGCGAGTGACACATAGCGAGAGCGTGTCTTGAATGTTTTTGCTGATTTTGAACAATTGAAAGAAGAGTAGGAGGAGTTTCGCAATTGTCTAATCAAAGTAAATGATAAGAAGGAGAAAAAATTATGGTAAAGAAAATTTCACAGAACGAATTTAATGAAGTAACAGCAAGTGAGGTAGCAGTTATTGATTTTTCTGCTACATGGTGTGGACCATGTAAAATGTTAGCACCTGTATTGGAGGAGGTTTCCGAGGAATATGCAGGAAAAGTAAACTTTTTCAATGTAGATGTTGATGAGAACCCGGATCTCGCAATGCAGTACAAAATCATGAATATCCCGGCACTTGTCGTATTGAAAAAGGGTGAAAAGGTCGATACACAGGTAGGTTTCGCTCCAAAAGAAAATATTGTAGAATTTATTAAAAAACAGTTATAATAAAAGAAAGCGGCGCTTACCACAGTAAGGGCAACAGGATGACAATATGGAAAAATACGATGCATTGAAACTGGAGAAACAGCTTTGTTTTCCATTGTATGCAGTATCAAAAGAAATTGTAAAAAAGTACAAGCCATATCTGGATGAACTGGATCTGACTTACACACAGTACATTACAATGATGGTCATGTGGGAGCATAAGGAGATGAATGTGAAGGAGCTTGGGGAACATCTGTATCTCGACTCCGGAACACTCACCCCGGTTTTAAAAAAGCTGGAACAAAAAGGCTGGGTGAAACGAAACCGGGCAAAAGAGGATGAGAGAGTTTTGATCGTCACGCTCACCGCAGAAGGCGAAAAGTTAAGAGATAAAGCAGTGGAAATTCCACAAAAAGTTGGTGGGTGCGTCTGTCTTGACCAGGAAGAGGCAGCATCACTTTATAAAATTTTATATAAAATATTGGGGAATATGTAATTATTTGCAGAGTTTCAAACAGCCAGTTTTGTCAGAAATATAGTTGACTTCGGCGGAAAAAAGTGTTATTCTCCAACATAGCATGAAAAGTCAATTGTAACTGATTTGCAGTTTACGATTATGTGAAAGCGATGATAAGAGTTAGTACGTTTTTTATGATGTACAGAGAGAAGGCGGCTGGTGCGAGCCTTTCATGATGAAAACGGAACCTGTCTTTGAGCGTGAAGTGAACGTGGGTGTTAGAACTGCGGACGGCATCAGATGCTAGAAAGCAGAAGGATTCATTATTAAGCTTCATCGGGAGCTCCCGTTACAGAGCTGGCATATCGGATATTTCCTGTATGCGTGAGAGCGGTTTTACCGAAATTAGGTGGTACCACGGACAGATAGTTCGCCCTAAGCTGATATTTTCATATTGGCTTGGGGCTTTTTTAGTGCTTCGAAAATATCTGTATTCAAAAAAATAGACAATTGCGAAACTCATAACAACCTAAATTGAATTGTGAGAAATTGACAAAAGACATGAAAGACATTGGGGAGCCGCCGGCACTTAGAAGGCAGATACAACAGTAAGTTGTGTCTGGCTTCTTAGTACCGTTGCGAGCGACACATAGCGAGAGCGTGTCTTGAATGTTTTTGTTAATTTTGAACAATTGAAAGAAGACTAGGATGAGTTTCGCAAACGCCTAATTCAAAAAAACAAGAAAAGGAGAAAGGATTTTATGAAATTAGAAAAATTAGTAGGTGACAGATTTAAGGAAAGACCGGCGGATTGTCAGGTAGACAGCCACGCACTTATGATCCGTGGTGGTTACATGAAGAATGTGGCAAACGGAATTTACTCTTCTTATATGCCACTCCGCAGAATTACAAGAAAGATCGAGCAGATCATCCGTGAGGAGATGGATGCGATTGATGGACAGGAAGTACAGTTCCCGGTTGTTATGCCGGCAAGTCTCTGGCAGGAGTCTGGCAGATACGACAGCATCGGAAAAGAACTTTTACGTTTTACAGACCGAAACGGAGCGCAGATGGTTCTTGGTATGACACATGAGGAGGCAGCCGTTCAGTTAGTAAGAGAATATGGACAGAGCTATGCAAAATACCCATTCATGATTTATCAGATCCAGACAAAATTCCGTGACGAGGCACGTCCAAGAGCAGGATTGATCCGTGTGCGTGAGTTTACCATGAAAGATGCTTATTCTTTCCACACAAGTCAGGAAGATTTAGAGCAGTACTATGATAAATGCCACAAAGCATATGAGAGAATCTATGCAAGAGCAGGTATCCCGGAGGTAGTTTCTGTAAAATCCGATTCCGGTATGATGGGCGGAAATGTTTCCCATGAGTTCATGCTTTTAACTCCAATCGGAGAGGATTCCATCGTAATCTGTAATGAGTGTGATTACCGTGCCAATATGGAAGCAGCCGAAAATATTGTAGAGAACGAGACAGAGGCTATGCAGGAACTTACCAAAGTTGCAACACCTGGCATGCATACGATTGAGCAGGTTTGTGAATTTTTACATGTGGATGCAAAGAAATCCATGAAAGCCGTTGTTTACCAGAAAAATTCCGATGACAAATATATTCTCATTTTTGTGCGCGGTGACCTCGAAATTAATGAGACAAAGCTGACCAATTACCTTGGCTGCGATGTCCATCCGGCAGTGATCACAGAGGAGAGTGGCATTCAGGCAGGATTTATCGGACCGGTGAACCAGAATGCAGACTGTATCGTTTTATTTGACCGTTCTTTAAAGGGAACAACAAATCTTGTCTGCGGCGCCAATGAAGTGGATTATCATTACACAGGCCTGAATATGGAGCGCGAGTTCCCGGATGCAGAGTATGTTGATCTTGCAAAAGTTGTGGAGGGCGGTATCTGCCCATGCTGCGGTAAGAAATCACTGACCATTTCTCGTGGTATTGAGGTTGGTAACATCTTCCAGCTCGGAACGAAATACACCAAGACCATGAACATGACTTATGTGGACAAAGACGGTACAAGCAAAAATCCAATCATGGGTTGCTACGGTATCGGTGTCGGACGTATGGCAGCTTCCATTTGTGAAGCACATCATGATGATTATGGTCCAATCTGGCCAATGAGCATTGCTCCGTGGCAGGTTCACATCTGTGCGATGAACCTTGACAAAGAAGGTGTCAGGGAAGTAGCAGATACTTTATATGAGAATTTACAGAATGCCGGTGTGGAAGTAATCTATGATGACCGCTCCGTAAGTGCCGGAAATAAATTCTCCGATGCAGACCTTTTAGGGGTTCCGGTTCGTGTTGTTGTGAGCCCACGTAACTTAAAAGAGTCTGTTGTGGAAGTTTCCACCCGTGACAAGAGCCTTATGGAGAAAGTTCCGGTAGAAAATGCCGAGCAGTATGTAAAAGACCTTGTAGAGAAAATGAAAAAAGAGTGTAATCTGGTAAAATAAATGGAAAAAATAAACGGAATCCCGATGATTCCATTTGGACTTCTTGGCGGTTTCTGTGATCATCTGGAAATCAGAATCACAGGACTGTCGGAGGAAGGTTTTTCGTTTCGTGTACCGGAAAAAATAGAAAAAGCGGCGTGCCTTGAGATTTGTTTTTTTGACTTTTCTGCTGACTGTTACCGCAAAGTGCAGTTGGCAGAGAAGGAAAGAGAGATGAAGTTAACAGAGGAGACGCCCTTTTTCTTTATCTATTCGGTGTGGACAAAAAACGGGGAATACAGGGAGCAGGTAAAGCGTCTGGTGACAGATTATGACAACTACATATCGCTAAAACTCGCAGGAGATGATGCGTATCTTTCAGAAAAAATGGTTGGTTATCCGGCAGAATTGGACGAAGTTTACGCAGAGAGCTTCGAAGAGCAGAAGAAAGAGTGGTTCAGTTGTGTTGGTGATGGAATACAGGAGTGCAGGAATACGTGGGAGCATAAAAAGTGGAATATTACAGATTTCCCTAAATTCGAGCTCGCCATCACAATAGACCGACCGGAATTATATTATGATTTTCTACAAAAAGACTGGACGAGATTTTGCCACGATTACTGGAAAAACAATTTTTTGGAACATCACACATTGAGTAAGAAGAGAGTGACAAGAATCTACATTGGAAACCAGTTCTGCCACAACCTTTTTCCAAGGAAAGAATTGCTGTTTCAGGTGTTGGAGAAAGCGTTGGAGAACAATCTTGCGGTGACGCTTGCCTTCTCATATATTAGGAATCATCTGTTGGAAGAGATTGATGAACTGTTGCAGGAACTTGAAGTATGGTGCCAAAGCAGAGAAAAAGAGGCAGGCAAGGATCAGGAGGAAATTATCGTAAACGACTGGGCGATGCCTATACTTTTGCAGGGAAAACCACACTTAAAACCAGTGTTGGGAGTTCTGTTAAATAAACATAGAAAAGATGTCCGTTTACCTTATAAACATGGTATCGGGAATCATGTGGACAGTCTGGCAGAAAATAATTTGAATTGTGGATTTTATCAGGATTATTTAAAAAATACATTCGATATACAAAGATTTGAATTTGAATCATGTGGATATAAGGTTACAATCCCAGATGGACACCATAGCCTGCATCTTCCTTTTTTCCAGACAAATACCTCGCAGTATTGCACGCTTTATGCCGTTTGCAGATATGGTGACAGGGGAAAACAAAAATTGCCGGAAAACTGCCCAAGATATTGTAACAAAAAAGTATTTCTATATCCGAAGCATTTGAAAATGGTGGGAAGATATAATTCACTGTTTGGATATGATGAGAAAATACTGTGGGATGAAAAACAATTGCAGGATTATCTCGAACAGGGGATTGACCGGATTGTTGTGAATGTTTCTTTGTAATAGTAGGACATTGTCTGGACAGGAATGCATTTTTATATAGAAAACGATTCCGTTGAAATGCAACAGGGGAGAAAAATACGATGGAGTTTGTTCTTGACCGTGTAATCAAGCAGAACACGGAAAATGTAAATTTATTAAAAACAAAAGATTACAATATTTTTTCTGTTTTACAGATACAGTCAAAGGAAGTTCTGATCTGCCGTATGATAGCTGACCTTTTAAATCCGAGAGGGCAGCATGGCGCAGGGGCAGAGTACTTAAAAATTTTCCTGAGAGATTGTCTTGGAATGGAAAAAATGGATACAAAACTGGCAGATCAGGCAATTGTGACGGCAGAATATGCGATTGATGATGAGCGGAGAATCGACATTGTAATTGAAATTGGCAGCTATTTTCTTCCGATAGAAGTGAAAATATATGCGGCTGACCAGAAAAGCCAGTGCTTTGATTATTATCAGTATGCAAAAAGAAGAGATGCGCAGGCGAAAGTGTATTATCTGACATTGGATGGACACAGACCGGGAAAAGACAGCACATCTTCCGGCAGCCAGTCAGTACCGGAGGAGGATATTGTCTGTCTCTCATTCCGTGAGCACATTTTAAACTGGCTGAAAGCATGTAAAAATTGTGGAAATACAGGAATGATTCCTATTTTAGAACAGTTTATCCAGAACATAGAACAGATCAGTGGCTATACAAGTGAGAGGGTGAGAAATATGGTGATCGATGAACTGCTTGTGTCTGGCGATTCCTTAAGAGCAGGGATGCAGATCGCAGATTCTGTCAATGCTGCGAAAGCAAAGCTGATTTATCTGGTTTTCGAAGAGTTTGAAAAGCAGTTGGCAGGAGTGGCGGAAAGAAATCATTGGACGAGAGAGAAAAAAAGCAACTGGTATGAATATAAAGAACAGGCGGATGAATTTTTTTATAAATGGAACACGACCTATCCTGGAATCAACTACATTGTAAATGATGCCCAGATGCCGGATGGAAAGCAGCTCTGGTTCCGTGTGGAGGTAAAACATCGTCTGTTCGCGGGATTCTGTGTCTTTGATCCGAATGCAGAATCGGAGGAAGGACACGGGGATCAGGTGGATGAATATGATGCTGCAACTGTAAAAGCAGTCGGGCATTATCTGAAAATCAGTGCGGCAGACCACAAGGACTGGTGGGCAACCAGGTGGTATCTGCCAGCCGGAGAACAGAAGCCAAACGATTCTGTTCCGAACTTTAAAATCATGAATGATGCAGCGATTGCACTGGCAGATAAAGAGTGCAGGTCGGAGTTTGTATCATTGTGTGTTCGTAACATTGAGGAGATGGTGGAGAGAGTGCTTGCTATTCCGGAATGAAAAAATTATAATAAAATAAGTATGTAGTGGATTGGAAAGGAGAAGCTGTTATGAACAAACGTAAGAAACTTCCAATTGGAATTGAGAGTTTTGAAGAGATGCGGAAAGAAGATTTTTATTATGTTGATAAAACGAGATGGATCGAGCAGCTTCTCGCCCAGTGGGGAAAGGTAAATCTTTTTACCCGTCCACGCCGGTTTGGAAAATCTTTAAATATGAGTATGCTTCAGACATTTTTTGAGGTAGGAGCAGACGCATCACTTTTTGATGGATTGTATATTTCAAAGAATAAAGAAGTCTGCAAACAGTATCTTGGAAAGTTTCCGGTTGTATCCATCAGTTTGAAAGGCGTGAATGGAAACACTTTCGACGAGGCACGGAGCTGTCTTGTAAAAGTTATCAACAGAGAAGCGCGTAGATTGCAGAACTTATCAGAAAGTGAAAAACTGACACAGGTTGATAAGGAACTTTTTGAAAAATTGCTTTCTCAGATGAAGGATGATGGAACATTAAGCAGCAGCTTATTGGAACTTTCAGAACTTTTGGAAAAACATTATGAAGAAAAAGTGATCGTTTTGATTGATGAGTATGATGTGCCACTTGCAAAAGCAAATGAAAATGGCTATTACGATGAGATGGTACTTTTGATCCGTAATTTATTTGAAAATGTGTTAAAGACGAATCACAGTTTGAAGTTTGCTGTGTTGACAGGATGCCTTCGGGTTGCAAAAGAAAGCATTTTTACAGGATTGAATAATTTTAAAGTTTATTCCATTACGGATGTTGATTTTGATGAAAACTTTGGCTTTACAGATGATGAAGTAAAAGAGTTGCTTCATTATTATGGTCAGGATACACATTATGAGACGGTAAAAGAATGGTATGATGGGTATCGTTTTGGAAATGTTGATGTATATTGTCCATGGGATGTGATTAACTATTGCAGTGATCATATTGCAAATCAGGAGTGTGCACCAAAAAATTATTGGGTGAATACAAGCGGAAATGATGTGATCCATCGCTTTATCAATAGTATTTATGAACCGCAGAAACTCACAAAACTGGAGTTGGAACATCTTGTGAATGGTGGAAGTGTCCAGAAAGAAATCAGTCAGGAGATGACCTATAAGGAATTGTATTCATCAATCGATAATCTCTGGAGTACCCTTTTTATGACAGGGTATCTGACAAGCCGCAGCAATACGGATGGAAACAGGTATGATCTTGTGATCCCGAATAGAGAAATCAGAAATATTATCACAGAACATATTCTGAAATTATTTAAGGAGAATATTAAGCAGGATGGTCAGAAAGTAAACGCTTTTTGTGATGCCTTATTAACAGAGAAAGCGGATGTGGCAGAGAAGCTTTTTTCAGATTACATGCAAAAAACGATCAGTGTGAGAGATACTTTTGTACAGAAGCCGACAAAAGAAAATTTTTATCATGGAATTTTGCTTGGAATTCTTGGGTTTAAAGAAAACTGGCTTGTGACATCAAACAGAGAATCTGGAGATGGATTTAGTGATATCATGATCCAGGTAGGAGATTCTGAGGTCGGGATTGTTATTGAGGTGAAGTATGCCAATGATGGTAATCTGGAAGCAGAGTGCAAAAAAGCATTGAAACAGATTGATGATACAGGGTATGCAGAAGCGTTGCATCAGGACGGAATCTGTAAAATCTTAAAATATGCGATCGCATGTTATAAGAAAACCTGTAAGATTATGTTAGAGGCAGAAAAATGTTAAAAAATAAAATTTTTACATGGATGACATTGGGTGAAATATCTTTGTTATAACATGGTTCAGAGAGGATTTTTTTATGGGAAGTTATCTTAATCTGGGCAGCACAGCATTTCAGGGAAGTCTGCGGTCACAAATTTATATTGATAAAAGCGGACTGATTGAAAAGACGAACACAGTGCTTGGCACAGAGCAGAAATATGTCTGCGTGAGCAGACCAAGACGATTCGGAAAATCTATGGCAGCAAATATGCTTGCGGCATATTATGACAGAGATTGTGATACGAAGGAATTTTTTGATAAACTTAAAATCAGTCAGTCAGAAGAGTATCTGAAACATTTGAACCAGTATGATGTGTTAAAAATTAACATGCAGGAATTTTTGAGCGCAACACAGAGCATGGAGGAAATGTTAAGATTACTGCAAAAGAGGCTGATCACAGATTTGAAAAACAGATATTCTTCATATGAGATAGAAGATAATCTGGTATTTGCGATGCAGGATGTCTATGCCAACACGCACCATCCGTTCATCATTTTAATTGATGAATGGGATTGCCTGTTCCGCGAATATCAACAGGATAAAGATGCACAAAAAAAATATCTGGATTTTCTGCGTTTCTGGTTGAAAGACAAAGACTACATTGCTCTTGCATACATGACAGGGATACTTCCGATAAAAAAATACGGTTCTCACTCGGCACTGAATATGTTTATGGAGTACTCGATGACCGATCCGGGAGAACTCGCAGAATTTTTTGGGTTTACGGAAGAAGAAGTTAAGGGATTGTGTGAGGAATATGCCATGAACTTTGAAGAAGTCAAAGCGTGGTATGATGGATATGATCTGATTTCACATAGTCGTTTTGGCGACAAAAGATATTCAATTTATAGCCCGAAATCAGTGGTAGAAGCGATGCTGCGGCACAAATTCGGCACATACTGGAACAGAACAGAGACCTATGAGGCACTGAAAATATATATTCAGATGAATATGGATGGATTGAAAGATTCAGTGATCCAGATGCTTGCAGGGGAGGGTGTGCGTATTAATACCGGAACATTCAGCAACGACATGACAACTTTTGCAACAAAGGATGATGTACTGACCTTACTGGTGCACCTTGGTTATCTGACATATAACAGTGAGACAGAGAAAGTGACCATTCCAAACAAAGAAGTGTCACAGGAATATCTCAATGCCATCAGTACCATGGACTGGCACGAGGTAATGCGTTCGGTCGAAAATTCGCGTAAGTTAGTGGAAGCATTATGGAATCAGGATGCAAAAGCAGTTGCTGCCGGAATTGAGAATGTCCATGATGAGATTTCAATTCTTCAGTATCATGATGAAAACTCATTGAGTTGTACCATTCATCTGGCATTCTATTTTGCAAGAGAATATTATACGATTATCCGGGAACTGCCGACAGGAAAAGGTTTTGCAGATATCTGCATGATCCCAAGAAAAATACACGCAGATAAGCCGGCAGTGATTATTGAATTAAAGTGGGATAAGGATGCAGAAGGTGCAATCGCACAAATAAAAGAGAAAAAGTATGTGAAATCTTTAGAGGATTACAAAGGTAATCTTCTGTTAGCCGGAATTAATTATGATAAAAAGACAAAGACACATACCTGCGTGATTGAGAAAGTGGAACTTTAACAGATGAAAATTGTCGCAGGTTTAGGAAGTATTGATGAATATGAGACATTTGTAAAAGTGGGGGCGGATGAATTCTTTTGTGGATATGTACCGTTTTCCTGGGCGGAAAAGTACGGTGTGATCCATCCGTTAAACCGTAGGGAAGTACTTTTTTACAATGTGCAGATTGGTTCCATGAGCGAACTGCAAATTCTGAAAAAAATGGTGGACTATTATGGCAAGCCGGTAAAATTGACGTTTAATTCCATCTACTATACAGGGGAGCAGTATCCTGTCATAGCGGAGATCATCACAAAGTGCATGGCAGCAGGCTTTGAAAATTTTATCATTGCAGACCCGGCACTGATGCTGTACCTCAGACAGCAGAAAATCAACTGCGGAATCCATTTAAGCGGTGAGACCGCGGAAGTGAACCGGGGAATGTTAGAACAGATGTTACCGTTTGGAATCCGCCGTGTGATTTTTCACAGAAAAAATTCGCTGGAAGATATGCAAAGTTGTATTAAATTTGTAAATGATAAGAAAATAAACTACAAATGTGATATAAAGGAAAATATAGAGGAAAAATATATGTTTCCAGATGAATATGAAGCCTTCATTTTGAATGAACTCTGTCATTTTTCCGGGGCATTCTGTAATTCCCTGCACTGTGATGAACTGACACATCTTTGCAGAGTACCATATGAACTGGGAAATCTGCACAAGAAAGAAGAGACAGATACTGCGCAAAAAGATGTGGCAGAAACAGACAGAATACAGGAAAAAGAGGGGAAGGGACTTCCTTTGGATGAAGATGGTTATCTGACCGGCAGTACCGGCTGTGGGCTCTGCGCACTTTACCGCATGAAACAGGTCGGCATTACCCATTTAAAACTGGTTGGTCGTGGCAATTATACCGATTTTATGGAAAAGGATATAAGGCAGTTGCGGAAAGCTCTGGATATTCTGGAAAAATCAGACAATGAGTTGCAATATCAGAGGGAAATGAAAGCGTCACTTTTTCCGGATGGATGCAGTCAAAACTGTTATTATCGGTGAGAAAAGAAGATCTGAGGAACATTTTTATATATTTTTACAGATAATTATTAGTTATATCGATAAAATTCATTAATAATAATGACTTTTCAGGAAAAGAGAACCTATGCTATACTTCTACCGGATGATAGGAAAAGCAGGATGAAAATATATGCTGGCAGATAGAAAAAGCCACTTTTTTCATACTGTCTGGAACAAAAGTAAAAATAACAGGAGTTTAAAAAATGGAAAAAACAAAAGAGTACACATCCCCTTATGAAATGGACGGAAGAATTCCATGGCCGAAAGCGATCGTTTATGGTTTGCAGCATGTTCTGGCAATGTTTGTCGGAAACCTGACACCGCTGATCGTGATCTGTGGTGCATGCGGTATTGGAGCAGCATCTGACTTTGCAGAGGTTTATGTGGAATTATTACAGAATGCAATGATCATTGCTGGCGTTGTCACATTGGTTCAGCTTTTTGCAATCGGTCCTGTCGGTGGACGTGTTCCGATCATTATGGGAACGAGTTCCGGTTTTATTGGTGTATTTAAAAGCGTTGCAGGTGTTATGGGTGGCGGAGTGATCGCATATGGCGCGATCATGGGTGCATCGATCATCGGTGGTCTGTTTGAGGGCGTGCTTGGATTTTTCTTAAAACCGCTCCGCAGATTTTTCCCTGCTGTGGTGACAGGAACAGTAGTTTTATCGATCGGACTTTCCCTGATCAGTGTTGGTGTCAGCTCCTTTGGAGGAGGATCTTCTGCGGCTGACTATGGTTCATTGGAAAATTTATTCATCGGTCTTGTTGTGTTGATCATTATTCTTGGGGTAAAACACTTTGCAAAGGGAATGGCAAGTTCATCCTCCATCCTGATCGGTATTATTGCAGGATATGTGTTATGTTTTATTATGGGAATGATCCTTCCGACAACCGCAGTGAATGCTGACGGAGTGGAATACACCAAAGCATGGGTTTTGAATTTTGATAAAGTGAGAGAAGCTTCCTGGTTTGCATTGCCGAAAGTAATGCCGGTAAAACCGATTTTTGATATGCGTGCGATCGTGCCGGTACTGATCATGTTTATCGTGACAGCCGTGGAAACGATTGGTGATATTTCCGGTGTTATGGAAGGCGGACTTGGCCGTGAAGCAACAGACAAGGAACTTTCCGGAGGCGTTGTGTGTGATGGACTTGGTTCTTCGCTTGCTGCGTTATTTGGCGTACTGCCAAATACTTCTTTCAGCCAGAACGTCGGACTGGTTACGATGACAAAAGTAGTAAACCGTATGGCACTTGCGTGCGGAGCAGGAGTGTTGATCCTGTGCGGACTGTTCCCAAAACTTGCAGCATTGATCTCTATTATGCCGCAGAGTGTTCTCGGTGGAGCAGCAGTTATGATGTTTTCTTCTATCGTAGTCAGCGGTATCCAGCTGATCACAAAGGAAAAACTGACCGGAAGAAATATTACGATCGTATCTGTCGCACTGGGACTTGGTTATGGACTTGGAGCAAACAGTGACATTTTAAGAATGCTGCCGGATACCATGCAGTTGATCTTCGGTGGTTCCGGAATCGTTCCGGCTGCAATTGTTGCACTGGTCTTAAATATTGTGCTTCCTAAGGATGAGGCTTAAAAAGTATAGGTAATAAAAAAGAGAAATCGTACGGATGAAATATGATTTCCTTTGCGAGCTATGCGAGCAGGAACATTATATTTTGTCTGTACGATTTCTCTTTTTCTTTATAGCAGTATCAGAAATAAACTTGTGGAAGCCTTTAAAAATAGTGTATAATAAAAAGACAGAGCTTTAAACAAAGGAATTAAGATACATGATTTTAAAGAAGAAAATTCCAAATGATTTTTATAAATTATTCCGCACAAAAAACAGGGAAGCATATATGCAGTTTGTCACAGCCATTTACGAGGAAAACAATGAAGTATATGCTTCTCTCGGTCTTACGCGGGAAGAGTGTGCGCTTATTATTGAGAATACGATCGAGAAATCAAAGATCGTGTGGCAGGAAGAGGACGATATGGAGGAAGGAGAAACGCCGGATGCATTATTTCCAAGCGATTCTCCTTCCGGCATGTTAAACCACCTGATCCGGTGGGGATGGCTGAAAAGTGATTTTGATGAGAAACTGAATACCTGTGTGATCTCTTTTCCGGAATACAGCCAGTTGTATGTCGAGTTGTTTAAAAAGCTGCAGAGTGATGATGACAGCCGGGAAAGAGAGAGCATGCTTTCCATTTACAGTGCGTTGTTTACCTATCATTCTGACAATGAAAAAAACAATGATATTTTAAAAAGTGCACTGCGCACATCTAAAAGTCTGGGGCAGCTGCTGTCTAACATGCAGGATGGAATGCGTTCTTATTTTGATGAGCTTTCCTCCCAGAAACATTTTATCGGGATCCAGCAGGTGCTTGTGGAGGAGATCAACAACAGTGACAGCAAAAAATATGCAATCCTCACAACGACGGACAGTTTTTACCGGTATAAGGAAGCGGTGAAAGAACTCATCAGCGAGATTTTAAATGAAAATGATGAGAAAAAAGCAGTGCTTCTGAAAGAAAAAAAATCTCTCGAAGCAGGCACGCTTTTACAGAAGAGAAATGAGTACAGATTGCAGTATTGTGAGGATACGAGCAGGATCGTGATGCAGTTGGAGCGGGAATTTGACATGATCGAGCGCAAATACAATAAACTCATTGAGCAGAAAACCGTTTTTGCAAAGCGTGCGCTGGCCCGCATCCATTACATTTTGCAGGAGGGCGTCAGTGAGGAAGATAACATCATCAAACTGATCAATCTGTTAGACCGCAGTGAGAAAAAAGATGAGATTTTGGTGGAAATGAGAGAGCGTATCCGTTTTTCTTCGCAGTTTAAAAATATTACAGATAACAGTTTTGCTGGAAGAAGAGACCGCGGGGACGGAGCATTTGCACCGGTGATGCTGGACGAAGAAATAGACGCAAGGGAACAGCACATGACGGATTTTGTTCCAAAGCCGTTGTATACAAGAAACGAGTTACAGAGTTTCCGAAGAAAAAATACCGTGGATGGAGTCTTTGTGGCAACAGAAGAGACCGTACAGTCTGTGGAGGATCTGGAAAAACTTCTTTTCCTCTGGCAGGAAGAGACGGAGGAACGTCTGGCGGAAGATACGGTATCGGTGGACGGCGAGATACGGAGTGAGGACGGACTAACTTATTCGAGACTTGTGATCGGGCAGAATAAATAAAATTGCGTTACTATACATGAAAGAAGGCATTGGAAAAAAGATGTTACAATATATGGAGACTGTCTCACAGGGCGAGGCAGAAAATATCAGAAAAACGATACAGGATTTATTCCGGCAGACATGCATTTTACAGGTGAAATGTGACCCGGCAACTCTGGTACAGCACGACAATCCGAGGTATCAGGTGTGTCTGCGCCACAGAGAGTTTATCGCGGACTATCTTTCTGTGCTGGACTGCGAGCTTGTGCATGATCCGCAGGAACATATTTTCCGGATCACGGGGGATGGCGTTATGACAGAGCGTATGAGCCTTATGACAACGAAGCTGGTCATTCTTTTAAAAATGATTTATCGTGACAAAATCATGGGGGAAGGTCTGCATGCAACTACTACAAATCTGGCAGAGATCCGTGAGTATGGAAAAAATACAAACCTTATTACAAGACGTCTCACAGGACAGGAGTGGAACGATGCACTTGTTCTGATGAAAACGCATCAGATGATCGAACTGCCGGGTGCCGTTGCCAATCTGGAAGATTTTACCCCGATTTATATTTACAGTACCGTAAACGTGTTCTGCTCTGCGATGGATATCAACGAGCTGGTGCGCACCTATCAGGACGAGGTGGAAGAACTTCTGACAGAAGAGGAAAAAGAGAATTAGATCATTGACAAAAGGAGCAGTACATTTGAGCCAGGCAAAGAAAATTTTCACCCGCATGTGTCTGAACAACTGGGGTGGAATTAATCATAAAGTATTAGAATTTAATGAATATGTGAATTTATTCAGTGGAAAAAGCGGATCTGGAAAATCGACCGTTATGGATGCGATCCAGGTTATTTTATATGGAAGTTTCAGTCCGAGCTTTTTGAACAAGGCGGCGGATGATGCCAAAAACCGCAGAAGTGTCTTAAGCTACCTCCGTGGTGAGCAGAAAGATGGTTCTGCAAACCGTGGAAACTGCGATTTCTGCTCGGTCATTGCGTTGGAGATCGAGGACACGGGAACGCACATCACTACGTGTGTGGGCATTGCGTTTGAAGTGAGAAGAAATGATTCTGAGATCAAAAAGTTTTCCTATTTCAGCCATTCCGGAAAGATGCCGGAACCGGGGTATATCACGGAGGAGGGCTTCTGTTATTCCAATCAGGATATCAAAAAGCTGGTAAATGAGAGAGCCGTATCGAAGGATAACCGTGGGAAAGGGGATGTCAACCGTATTTACGCTTCCAAGGAAGCTTACCTTGGAACGTTATATGATGTCATTTTAGGTTACATTGATCCAAACCGTTTTATCACGATGGAAAAGAGTGCGATCGCACTGAAAATGACAAACGGAACAGGACAGTTTATCCGTGATTATATGTTTCCAAAGAGCACGTCAGATACGATTGAAACGATCAGTGAGCAGTTAGATGCCTACCGTCAGATCAAGGAAAAAATTGAGGATATGCGGAAACGTATTGACCTTTTGACAGACGTAAAAGAGACCGGGCAGGAGTTGGTGACGCTCCAGACCGATATGATCCGCGCAGAGAGTTTTATCCGCTGCATTGATATTGAGGATCTCCGGGCGAAAATAGAGGCAGCCGAGGAGGACAAAAAAAGAATTGAAGAAGAGCAGGCACAGCTGCAGCAACAGGCAGACACGCTCGCCGAAGAGCGCGGAGAGGTCGAACAGGAGCTGATACGTGTAAGTGCAGATTTAAAAGCCAGCGATCTTGGAAACAAACAGCAGCAGTTAGAGGAATTAGAGCAAAGAAGCCGTATGCTGATCGATAACAGCAGACAGTGGCGCAAAATCGTTCAGGGATTGAAACAGTGGGAAGAGGATGAAGTTATCACCGATTATATCAGCAATCCGGTTCTAAATCTCATTGAAACAATCGAAAACGGAAATGTGACAGAGGAAAACTGTCAGGACCTGCATTTGAAAATAGAGTCTGCAAAGCAGGATATTGAAAACGAATTTGAAGATTACAGTGAGCAGAAGCGCGAGACAGGAAAAGAACTGAAAGAAAAGCAGAAGCTTGTGGATGATATGAAAAACAATCGGAAATCCTACAGCGAGAATCTCCGTTCTGCAAGAAGTTCCCTGGAGCGGAAATTAAGCGACCGTTACGGAAGAACGATAAAAGTCCAGATTCTGGCGGATCTTTTTGATGTGGCAGACGAAGAGTGGAAAAATGCGATCGAGGGCCGTATGGGAAGGCTGAAGTTTTCTCTGATCACAGAGCCAAAGTTTGCGCATGATGCGGCGGCGGTCTTTCGTGAGATGAAACAGTTTGAGGAAGTGGATCTCATTAATTCCAAAGCGATCGCAGACAGCGAGCCGCGTGCCATGGAGAACTCTCTTTATGAGGCGGTTGAGACGAAGGAAGCCTATGTGGATGTGTGCCTGAAACGTTACCTCGGTCATATTATAAAGTGTCATTCCGTGGAAGAGTTGGAGCAGGTGAAGGACGGCGTGACACCGGATTGCTATTCCTACAGTAATTTTATTTTCCGTCATCTGCGGAAAAAGGATTATACCACAAATGCGTGCATTGGAGAGAAAGTGTCAAAAGCACGTCTGGCAGAGTACGAGGCCGATGTGGAGCGGCTTGAGAAACAGTATCATGAACTGCATTACATGACCGAACGTTTAAAGGCGGCAAGGGATTTTGAAAGCCTGAAAGAAGAATCTAAATATTATGTAAACCTTTCTGGCGCGGAAAAAGAACTTGGAAAAGTCAATAAGAAAAAAACTGCGCTTGAGGAGACAATCCGCACTTTGAAAGAGGGGGAGTATAAGGAATTACAGCAGAAAGAGCAGAGTTTAAAACAGCAGATGCGGGAGCTTCAGGCTTCAATCAGCGAAAATCAGGGACAGATGAGTGAGAAAATACGCCGACACGAAAATCTTTCCGGCGCAAATGACCAGCGTCGTCTGCAGTTAGAGGAGATGCTGCAGGGATACGTGCCAAATGAGGAGATTAGTCAGGAGGTGCAGGAGCAGTTGAAGAAGCGCTCCGGCCAGTCCTTAAAGAACCAGAAAAACGCAGAACTTGCGGCTCTTTCGGCAGGAGAGCAGGAGAAGGCAGAGACACTGCGCACTGCCAGAAACCGTTACATTTTTGCTTATCCGTCCAGCCAGTTTAACGGTTCAGAAAAGTCCAATGAAGCCTATGAGAAGCTTCTGGAAGAATATCAGACAGACTACGAGCCTGCATACGAAGCAGAATTTGAAAAACAGTGTGATTTTATCTACAAGAGTCTGCGTGAGAATGTGATCGCAACCATCCATGGAGATATCAAGGCGGCAAAACGCCACGCTTACGAGATCAACCGGTTACTGCGTGAGACAAACTTTTCCGACAGCACCTATCAGATCAAGATCGAGCCGGCAAAGAATGAGAATGGCCAGTTCTTTGAGATGTTAATGGCAGAGGAATTAGACAGTAAAAATCTGGATAATGCCGGTTTTGATGGTCAGTTGAGCTTTGGGGAGGACACGTTCTATCAGAAATATGAGCAGAAGATCAAACTCCTCACCGATAAATTCATGCCGCCGAGAGACGAGGACGAGCAGGTGCGCGCAAAGAAGCGTCAGGAGATGGAGCAATACGCGGACTACCGCAATTATCTCTCCTTCAGCATGTTTGAACAGGTGACAGACGAGCAGGGGAATGTCATTCGTGAAAATTTTGTCGATGATATGGCAGGAAGAGATTCCGGTGGAGAGGGACAGAACCCGAAATATGTGGCACTTTTGGCCGGTTTTGCAATGCTGTACATGCAGCAGAGCAACCGGGATTCCAAGATTAAGCTTGTGCTTTTGGACGAGGCATTTTCCAAGATGGATCAGGAGCGAAGTGCCGTCTGCCTGAAATATGCAAGAAAAATGGATCTTCAGCTCATTGTCTGTGTGCCGGATGAACGTCTGCAGTCGCTGATCCGCAATGTGGACTGCGTCTACGGATTCAGGCGTCATCAGAACCAGATATCCATGATGCATATTGATAAGGGAGATTACTTAAAACTCATGGAAGGTGAGCATGGACAGGGAGAGCCGGAAACTGTAAAATAGTGTAAGAAAACCATAGTCGGGGAGGAGACAGCATGCAGACAGGAAAAGGAATTTTAATACCATCTATATTAAAAGTTGGAAACGGTACTTTGAAAAAAATCGGACAGTATCTTAAGGCAGAGAATCTGGAACAGGTCGTAATCTTTTTCGGAAACGGACTGATCGACCTGTTCGGCATGGATGTCATGGATTCACTGAAACAGGAAGGAATCACGGTATTGGAGTACAGCGAGTTGGATACGGTCGATATCGATGATATTATCACGCTGGCATTTGCAATGCCGAATAAGACGCAGACCGTGATCTCGATCGGAGGCGGAAAAGTGATCGATGCCGGGAAATACGCAGCTTTTCTGCGCAATATCCCATTCATTAGTGTTCCGACTTCAAGTTCCAGTGATGGATTTTCCAGCGCAAGCGCATCTCTTCTGGTGCATGGAAAAAGAACTTCCGTTCCGGCAAAGCTGGCATATGGAATTATTGTGGATACGCAGGTCATAAGGACTGCACCGGATAAGTTTATCTATTCAGGTATTGGTGATATGATCTCAAAGATCACAGCGCTCTATGACTGGATTTTTGAGGAGAAAAGCGGATATTCAGAAGTGAATGATTTTGCGGTGATGATCGCGAAAAAGGCGGTGAACAGTTTTGTGCGGACACCGTATGAGACGATAAAAGATGAACTGTTTTTGAAAGAACTTGTGGATTCTCTTGCAATGAGCGGAATTGCAAATGAAATTGCAGGAAGCAGTGCGCCGACAAGCGGCAGCGAGCATCTGATCTCGCATGCATTGGACAAAATATTAGAAGTTCCGCAGCTTCATGGTATCCAGGTTGGCATTGCAACTTATATCATGAGCAAAGTGCAGGATCACCGCTATGTGCGTGTGGAGACCGTACTCCGTGAAACGGGATTCTTTGACTATGCGGCGACACTTGGCATGAAGCGTGAAGATTTTATAAAAGCGATCGAGATGGCTCCGTCGATCAAACCATTCCGCCATACTTATCTTCATGAGGAAACATACCGGGAGCTTGCAAAGAAGATTGTTTTGGAGGATGAGGTGCTGCAGAAGGTATTGGTGTAAGGAAAAATACATTAATCGCAATGTTAGAACTTTTATTTCCCAAAACACCAAAAGAGGAAAAGAAAAAATTTTACATGGTTACATTAATCGTATGGATCATTTTATTAATCTGTATGCTTCTTATGGATTTTCACATCATATCGGATACGGAACCTAATGCCATAATGTATGCCGTGATCATCTTTGGAATGATAAATTCTATTGTCCAAATATTGCGTAAAGAATAAAAAGAAAAAGAGGAAACTACAATGAATTTTAATTATAACGAGCAGGAATATGAAGAATTTCCAAACTTTAAAGGCGGAGAGAAATCGCTTTACGCCAAAATGTTCCACGATGAGAAGAACCGCATTATCTACGGAAAACTGATACCGGGAGCATCCATCGGCGTACACACGCATGAGACTAACAGTGAGATCATCTATATCACAAAGGGAACAGGCAGAGTTCTTATGGATGGAGAGTATGAGAAACTGGAAGCGGGTATGTGTCATTATTGTCCGAAGGGACATACCCACAGCCTCATGAATGACAGTGATGCTGAACTTGAATTTTTTGCAGTTGTCCCGGAGCAGAACTAGCTTTCATGATTGATTGCAAAGGAAGAAAAGGAAGATAGCTTATGACACTTCAACAGTTAAAATATGCGTTGACGATCGCCGACTGCGGTTCCATGAATGAGGCGGCAAAACAGCTTTTTATCTCACAGCCAAGTCTGTCAGAGACGATGAAGGAGCTTGAGACAGAGATAGGATTGGATATTTTTCTGCGTTCAAACCGTGGAATCGTCATCACGCCGGAGGGTGAAGAATTTTTGGGATATGCCAGACAGGTGACAGAGCAGTTCGGGCTGTTACAGTCTAAGTATATCGACAAAAAAGTAAAAGAGAAATTCAGCGTTTCCACACAGCATTATACGTTTGCGGTGAAAGCGTTTGTGGAGACGGTCAAACAGATCGGTATGGAACAGTACGAATTTGCAGTGCATGAGACAACGACCATCAGTGTGATCGAGAATGTAAAAAACTTCAAGAGTGAGATTGGTGTACTCTATGAGAATGATTTCAATGAGAAAGTCTTAAATAAAATGTTTAAGGAAAATGGGCTGGAATTTGTGGAGCTGTTTTCCTGCGATACATTTGTATATCTGTGGTCCGGACATCCGCTGGCAAAACAGGATGTGATCACAATGGAAGAACTGGATGAGTATCCGTGTCTTTCCTTTGACCAGGGAAAAAATAATTCCCTGTATCTGGCGGAAGAGATGAAGAGCACCTATGAGTATAGGCGGCTGATCAAGGCAAATGACAGGGCAACGCTCTTAAATCTGATGATCGGACTGAATGCCTACACGCTCTGCTCCGGTATTATCTGTGAAGATTTAAACGGTAACGATTATAAAGCAGTTCCGTTAAAGGAAACTGAGAAAATGAGAATCGGATATATCAAACGAAAAGGCGCAAAAGTCAGTCATATCGGGGAATTATACATTGAAGAATTGAAAAAGTATAAGGAAAAAGTAATGTAGATATAGGTACAACCTATAACAGATTCAAGGTTTCGCGTATTAACACATTTTAAAAACTCTTGCTATAATGGTCAATGTGAAAGGGAGATACAAAGCACATGGATCAGAACAGCAGGAGTTTTGTGTTTTCAAAAAGCAGAAGAAGCAGAAAGGAGAACCGGGAATGAGAACAGCTATTTTTCCTGAAAACGGCAGAAGAATGATGTCAGAAATGATGTGCATGTGCAGATGTATGTGTATGTCTTGTAGGTGCTGCGGAAAAGAAAAATGTGCGCCAGATGTTTCGGTTTGAATTTTGCTTTTATAGATAGAGCATAATAGACAGGAATCATCTTCGCGATGGAGCCTGTTATTTTTTTGTGTAACAGTCGTAAATAAAAATCAATAGGTTTTTATTTTTGAAAAGAAAGGATTCGATATGTCTGAAATAGAAGTAAAACATTTGTCCAAGACATTTGAACAAAAAGGTGTTCATGTGGATGCCTTAAAGGATATTAACCTCACGATCGGGGCGGGCGATATTTACGGGATCATCGGAATGTCCGGTGCAGGAAAAAGTACTTTGGTACGATGCCTGAACTTTTTGGAAAGACCGACTGACGGCCAGGTGCTGATCGAAGGAAAAGATCTTGGAACTTTAAATGAGAAAGAATTGAGAAAACAGAGAAGCGACATTGCGATGATCTTCCAGCATTTCAATCTTTTGATGCAGAAGAATGTGATCGACAATATCTGTTTCCCATTACAGATTCAGGGTGTTAAGAAAAAAGAGGCGAGAGCCAAAGCCAGAGAACTGTTAAAGACAGTCGGACTTGAGGAAAAAGAGAAGGCTTATCCGGCACAGCTCTCCGGTGGACAGAAGCAGCGTGTTGCCATCGCAAGAGCACTTGCATCCAACCCGAAAATACTTCTCTGTGACGAGGCGACCAGTGCACTTGATCCACAGACGACTGCTTCTATTTTGGAACTTCTGAAAAGCATCAATGAGCAGTTTCAGATCACGATCGTGATCATCACACACCAGATGTCCGTAATCCGCGAAATCTGTAACCGGGTAGCGATCATTGAACATGGAGAACTGGTGGAAAACGGTCTGGTAGAAGATATTTTCAGCCATCCAAAGTCGAAGGCAGCCAGAGAACTGATCCTAAGAGATGTTCCTGAAAACAGTGGAAAAGCAGAGGGCGCAGTTGCAGCCCAGATGGAGAGGATCCAGGGAGATAAGAAGCTGCGTATTGTATTTACAGAAAATTCCGCATTTGAGCCGGTGATCGCTAATATGATCTTACAGTTTGGAAAACCGGTCAATATTTTAAGGGCAGATACAAAAAATGTCGGCGGTGTAGCCAAAGGCGAAATGATCTTAGGTCTGCCGGATGACAGACATCTTCAGATTGATATGGAACAGTATCTGACAGAACATGGACTTGAGATTGAGGAGGTGACAGGCGATGTGGAGTAGTGAAGTGACAAATATGATTATTACCGGTATCTGGGAAACTCTTTATATGACATTAGTATCCACATTGGTTGGTTATGTGATCGGACTTCCGATGGGAATTATCCTTACGGTATCAGACAAAGACGGGATTAAACCAAATGCAGTATTATATAAGATTTTAGATGTGATCGCAAATATTGTGCGGAGTGTACCTTTTATCATTTTGCTTGTATTGCTGATCCCATTTACAAGATTAGTCGTAGGAAAGAGTTATGGTTCCACGGCAACAATCGTTCCACTTGTGATCGCAGCAGCACCATATATTGCCAGAATGGTTGAATCTTCTTTAAAAGAAGTAGATGCCGGTGTGATCGAGGCAGCAAGATCTATGGGAGCATCCAATTTTACAATTATTACAAAAGTAATGTTAGTGGAGGCAAGAACATCCCTTTTAGTGGGAGCAACGATTACATTGGGAACAATCTTAGGTTATTCCGCAATGTCAGGAGCAGTTGGCGGCGGCGGTCTTGGTGCTATCGCGATCCGTTATGGATACACCAGATGGCAGACCGATATTATGATCGTCACAGTTATATTGTTGATTATCTTATTCCAGATATTCCAGACAGTTGGAATGAAACTGGCAGATAAGTTTGATCATAGAAAGTAAAGAGGAGATATTAAAAAAGGAGGATTCATTTTATGAAAAAAAGAGTATTATCAAGTATTTTAGCAGGAGTTTTAGCAGTCAGCGTATTTGCCGGATGCGGAAGCAAAACAGAAGACAACAGCCAGTCAGCAGCAGATAACAGCACAACACCTGCAACAGAAGCAGCCGCAGAAGAGTCTACAGAAGCAGCAGGCGGCACAGTAGAATCAAAAGGAACAATCACAGTTGCAGCATCTGCAACACCACACGCAGAGATCTTAGCAGCAGCAAAACCTATTTTAGCTGAGCAGGGATGGGACTTAGAGGTTACAGAGTTTGATGATTATGTATTACCAAACGAAGTTGTAGAGAGTGGCGAGATGGATGCAAACTACTTCCAGCACGTACCATATCTTGACAGTTTCAACGAGGAGAAGGGAACTCACTTAGTTGAAGTTGGAAAAATCCACTACGAGCCATTCGGAATTTATCCGGGAACAAAGAGCAGCTTAGATGATATCGCAGATGGCGATGTGATCGCAGTTCCAAACGATACCACAAACGAAGCACGTGCACTTTTATTATTACAGGATAACGGAATCATCACATTAAAAGACGGTGCAGGTTTAGAGGCAACGGTAAATGATATCGCTGAAAATCCTTACAATGTTGAAATTCAGGAGCTTGCAGCAGAATCCGTAGCAAGAGTTGCAGATGAAGTAGCATACGTTGTATTAAATGGTAACTATGCATTACAGGCTGGTTTCTCTGTAGCAAAAGACGCACTTGCATATGAGAAATCTGATTCTGAAGCAGCAAAAACATATGTAAACGTTATTGTTGTAAAAGAGGGAAATGAGAACAACGAAGGTGTGAAAGCATTAGTTGATGTATTAAAATCCGATGAGATTAAAGATTATATCAACAGCACATATGACGGAGCAGTTATTCCTTTCGAAGAGTAAGGATAATAAACTGGAGTTTCACTAGCATAGTGTCGCAGATTTTGTGGTGCTTTCCTAGGGCGTGAAGGGCAGATATAAGCGTCCTCTCACAAGTTGTGATTTTATAGGTTTATGAAAAGAAAAACGGTATAAACAAAATATTATGTTTCTGTTCGCTGGACATTCCGATAAGACTCTGAAGAGTCCTATCTCCATAGCTCACAAAGAAAATAATATTTGTTTATACCGTTTTTCTTTCATTTACGCTGTGAATGACTTGTGAGAGGACGCTTGTATTTGCCCAATTTACACTGTGAATCGCACCACAGAATCTGCAATTTACATTATGGAACTCCCGGTTATGGGATGAGTGCCTATGAGATAACGGCAAAATTCAAGAGGTTCCTACTTTATAAATCTCACTGCTCAAAAGCTATTCAGAAATGGATAGCTTTTTTAATGTCACAAAATTTTTCGTACAAAAATAGGAAGCCGTTTGGCTCCCGTAAATACTAATAAATATTGATAAGAGGTTATCTTTTGACAGTAAATATTACATTAAATTATAAAAAACTAATAACATATGTTAATTCATATAAACTTTAGGTACATGTACTTTTAATGTATCTAAAAATATTATACATCCTGTTTTAAAGACACCCCTTATTTGCTATATGAAAAAACAGATTTTTTCATATCCTTCCCCTTCACCTGTGTTATGTAAGGGGAAGGAATAGAGATTGTTAGAATTTTTTGCATGTTCTGTTTGCAAAAAATCTCTTACAATCTCTTGGTTGGGGATAGATGTAATAGAATATTTTCTAACACTCTGCCAATAATTGTTTTTTGTTCATGTCGAACTGCTGATAATACACAGGAATATGATAAATAGTTCTCAATCCCAATAAATACTGCATATCTTCTTTTTCTGGTTCATGCGCCGTAACAATAATCAGCTTATCAGCCTTGTTATTGTTAGGATAATGATTATACTCCAATAGCTGTCCCATGGCTTCTCTAATAGCTGCTTTTACTGTTTTTGCAGTTTTCAATTCAAAGAATATCTTTTTCCCAGAAGAATCATTGCAAGAAATATCTACATAATCGTCCTCCGCTTTCACGTTTTGATAGCCATTCTTCTTCAAATAATTAACCATCGCATTTGAAAGCTCATTATGTTGGAATGTCATTATGTAATCAGATGCTTTTACTTTCACTGCACCTGTCTTTTTTGCCTTCTGAATTGTTTCAATATATCCCTTATACCCTGGCAGTGCTTTCACATACTTATCGTCCAGCTCTTTATCCGCAAGGGGGATTCCACTTTCCACATGGCTGTTCAAATATTTATCTATTATGGGCTTCTCATTCAAAATGAAGTCTTGCAAAGTATCAAGGTAATACCTATCTGCTGGATAAAAATATCTCCACCTATTTGGCTTTGTTTCCTTAAATACATTTCCCTGCGCCTCAATTAACTCTTTGACGGCTACTACATAGGGAAATCTCTCTGCATTATCTCTACAGGACAACTCTATTGAAGATACCCCATCAGAATCACAACTCCAGTTTATATTATAGATAAATTCCTTGGAGTCTGCGTTATCCCAGAAAGTCAGAACCATATAATCATCATTTCCACGGAAATACATTCCCTGTTCAAGCCTATTCTTATTGTTAATCTTTCGTGGAACAAAATAAAAGTCATCATGTTCCGCTTGCCAGTCCAAAAGGAAATCTAAGCAATTCTTGTGTATTTGTAAGATATCAGTCTTCATAAACGTAACCTACTTATGTCTTAGTATTTTTTATTTTAGTATATACCAAATCAGATACCTGTTCCCATCCATCATAAAATCGAGTATAACTATCAAGTTCAATCTTTCCATCATCAAGCATATCGCTTAATATTCTCAAAAAGAATTCTCTAAACTCAGTCGCAAACTGTCATATGAACATCTCCATTAACTCATACAGATATTATATTTTTTCTAGGATAAATTCAACCTATTTTAATTTTTTCATAAACTTATTCAAGCACTTACATACTGGAAGTTACTTTTTTCTTTTCGCAAACTTATCAATAACATTGTCTGCCCAAAAAGTAAAAAAGAAATCTGCAATTTCAGCAAATAGATTAATAATAAAATCAAACATATAAGTTTCCTCCAACTTCCGATTGAACAACTTCATTAATATCATTATTCTACCATAATTACACTTACAATCCTACTTCATTCTGTTAAAATTGATTTACAGAAGTTATAATTAATTTACTTTGAGAATGTAGATTAATTTTTGCCATTCCCTCATAGGCACTCATCCCATAACCGTGAGTTCCATAACATAAATTGCAGATTCTGTGGTGCAATCCATAGCGTTGATCGGGCATGTATAAGTGTCCTCTCACAAGTCATTCACAGTGTAAATGAAAGAAAAACGGTACAGACAAATATGATTTCCTTCGTGAGCCATGGAGATAAGACTCTATAGAGGCTTATCGGAATGTCCGGTGAACAGGAACATCATATTTGTCTGTACCGTTTTTCTTTTCATAACCCTATAAGATAACGACTTGTGAGAGGATGCTTATATCTGCCCTTCACAACCGATAAAAGCACCACAAAATCTGCGATACTACGCTAGTGAAACTCCGGTTATCAGATTTTGATCTTCACCCACTTGCCCTGCCTGAAGCGCACGGTCGCAAAGATAAATCTGGAAATCTGATCGCCCAGCACGCCCATCCAGATACCGATGATCCCCCAGCCGAGGACATAACCACAGAAATAGGAAATGATGGTACGGATGAAAGTGACGCTGATCATGGATGCAACTGCTGTGTAAAGCGTGTCTCCTGCACCACGCAGGCATCCCATGTAGATGACCTGACAGATCTGGAAAATGACAACAAAGATTATGACATGCATAATCTGGACTCCAATTGCCACAATGTGGTCTTCCGTGAAAAACAGATGGTAGAGACCGCTGGCACCAAAATAGTAGATCGCAACCAGACAGACAGCGATGACAGCACCGATGAGACGACAGGTGCGACCGTACTCTTTGGCAAGATCCGGATCGCCGGAACCTAAGCTTCGTCCGATCAGAGCAACTGCCGTTGCCTGCAGACCGTCGCCAAACGCAAAGGAGAGTGCCATAATGTTCATACCGACCTGATGCGCCGCCATAGCATCCGTTCCCTGATCGGCAGCCATAATAGCGGTTAACATAAAACCAATCCGCATTAATACCTGTTCGAAAAAGACACTGTAAGCAACTCTGATCAGATTGAGAAAAGCAGACAAAGTCGGGCGGATATGCTGCTCTAATATATAAGGAATACTCAAAAAACTTTCTTTTTTGAAAATGGAAGCAACACTCATAATGCAGGCAACTACGGTCCCGGATATGGTTGCGAGTGCGGCACCGCGGATGCCAAGGGCAGGAAAACCAAAGCGTCCGTTGATCAGCAGATAATTTAAAAGGATATTGATCATGTTGGAGGTCACGTTGGTACGCATGGTGATCTTCGTGTTTCCCGCACCGCGCTGTGCCGCGTTAATTCCCATCTGGATGCAGTTGAAGATCATACCGCCCATAATAATGCGGAAATATACCACAGCATCATTGTGGGTGTCTGCCGTAGAACCGCAAAGGCCGATGATCGCACTGGCAAAAAACACGAATGCAATACTTGAGATGATAGCTGCGATCACAATAAAAAAGATAGCGGTAAGCAGGATCTCATTCGCAGAGTCCTGCTTCTTTTCACCCCTTCTCCGGGCAACTAAGGCTGAGATTGCAACATTTAAGGCAAAAAACAGGGCAAGTCCTAACAGTTTTGGCTGTGTGGTAAGCCCAACTGCCGCCACGGCATAGGAGCCGAGCGAGCTGACCATTAAGGAGTCGATCAGTCCGGCAAAAGCCACGAAAAAGGATTCGACAATGGCTGGCCATGCCATATCAATGGTGATTTTTAAGGTCTCTTTGTGATAGTTTCTTTTTACAAGTTGTTTTTTTAACAGCTTCATTTTTTTCTCCATTTATAAAAAAATAAATAATATTTACAGATAAAAGCACAGGTAGTCATACGCATTCACAACTGCACATTATAACATGTTTTATGTAATCAGAAAAGACTGCGTTTCCTTTAAAATCTGTGGCTGGAATTTTTCGTTACGCCTCACTTTTGAATCACTTTCTTATGCAGCAAAGCAGCAAGTGTTTTACTGCTGAGTGAACAGTAACAATCTTGCTTGTCAGAAAATCGGTAGTTGTATATAATGGTTACAAGGCATAAAAATAGAGCAGATGCGGGTAAATCTATTGTCTGCATAATAGATTTGAAAAATGGCGGATCAGGGCATGAATCGTGGAATAAAAGCGATTTATTTCTGTAATGTTTGATCTCTGCTTTAATAAAGGAAACAGATATGGCAAAAGAATTAACAGAATTAGAAAAGCATTATAATAAATTTAATGAAGAAAAAAGGCTCGGACGCCGCCATGGACAGGTGGAATACCGCATTACCATGGAATACATCCATCGCTATTTAAAGGAAATGGAGCAACCGAAAATCCTTGATGTGGGCGCCGGAACCGGACGGTATTCGGTCGCACTGGCAAACGAAGGCTATGATGTCACAGCGGTGGAACTCGTGAAGTATAATCTCGGAATTTTAAAATCCAAGGGCAGCAGCGTGAAGGCATATCAGGGAAACGCATTGAAACTGTCACGGTTTGCAGATGAAACATTTGATATGACACTGCTTTTAGGACCGATGTATCATCTGTATACATTTGAGGATAAGGTAAAAGCGTTGTGCGAAGCGAAGCGTGTGACAAAAAAGAACGGTCTTATTTTTGTGGCATATCTGATGAACGATTATGGTGTTTTGATGTATGGATTTAAGGAAAATATGGCGAAAAAGTGTCTCGGAGATGGCAGGCTGACAGAAGATTTTCACTGTGTGTCAAAAGAAAAAGATCTGTATGAATATGTCACATTATCGGACATTGAAAAAATAAACGAGGCAGTTTCTTTACAGCGTGAAAAAATCATAGCACCCGACGGCGCGGCAAATTATATGCGTCCGGTCTTAAAGGAGATGGACGAAGAAACATTTGAGCTGTTCGTCAGATACCAGATGTCTGTCGCAGAGCGCATGGACTTGATGGGGGCAAGTGCCCACACGGTTGATATTTTGCGTGTATCGTGAAGCAGATAAAAATCAGATGCAAAATTGATTATGCAATATCAAATTGCAGATTATAATAATAGAATACGCGATCATTGCAGCTTGTGAATAAAAATGCTTGTACGTGATACCCTAACTGTGAAAACAGATGTGCAATACTATCTGAATAAACAGGAGGGAAATGGTATAAAAATAATTATTAAATTGTGATATAATTATTTTTGCCAGAAAAAAGCAAAATGGGTAAAAAACAAAAAAATAACAGTGCATACAATGGTGCGCCAACGGATAAAAAAGAGATTGTATACAAAAATGACACGAACGATGAATACGTTTATGAGAATGGACAGTACGAGAGTGCGCATGGAGGAAATGGCTACCGCTATGGAACGAACCGACAGGTTTCCGGTGTTCATAAGACTTTGAACAGGGAAGCGCAGAGGGAGTATCAGGCTTTGGAGAATGCCCTGGAATATGGAATCGCAGGAAAGAAAAATGCCGAACAGCGGCATCGGCTGAATTCTGAACGTGAGCTGATGAAATATCCCAACGAATTAAGCCAGCTTACAGACCGCATGGCGTCGGACAGCTGGCAGGGATAAGAAATGCAAATATTATATCGAGGTTTAACAAATGAATAAGAACTTGGAAGAAATTTCAGACGGAAAAAGATATGGATTAAATGATATGGTACGGGCAGCCTGCAACGATTGTGCAGGCTGTTCTTCGTGCTGTGAGGATATGGGGGAGTCGATCATCCTTGATCCATTAGATATTTATGAACTGACGAAAAATCTGAATACAACGTTTGAAAACTTATTAAAGGAGCAGATAGAGCTGCATGTTGTAGATGGGATGATACTGCCAAATCTGAAAATGACAGACAAAAATGTCTGTCCGTTTTTAAAGGAGAAAAGATGCAGTATTCACAGCTTTCGGCCGGGAATCTGCCGTGTTTTTCCATTGGGGCGGATCTATGAGGAGAACAGGCTGGACTATTTTTTACAGGTGGAGGGCTGTGCCAAAGAGAACCGCAGTAAGGTGAAGGTTTGCAAGTGGCTGGATACACCGGAACTTAAGAAAAATCAGCAATATCTGATCGACTGGCATGCATTTCGAAAGAAAATCGAATGTATTTTAGGGGAAATGTCAGATGAAAACCAGAAAAAGACGATCACGATGTTTTTGCTGAATACTTTTTACATAAATCCGTATGACACGGAGCAGGATTTTTATCTGCAATTTTATGCGAGACTGGACAGAATTGCACAGGTGATCGCCTAAATAGCACAATAACGGCAAGGAGAAGTTATGAATTACGAAGGAATTTTGGGATTTAAGGGAACATGGCGGAATTATCAGGCAAGAGTTTTAGAACATGCAGACAGGTACATGGCAGATGGAAAAATACATATTGTAGCAGCACCTGGTTCTGGGAAAACGACATTGGGAATTGAACTGATCCGCAGGATGAATGGAAAAGCACTGATTTTAGCTCCGTCCATTACGATCCGGGAGCAGTGGATCGCAAGGATTGAGGAAGCTTTTTTATGTGAGGGCGTGCAGGGGGAAGATTTTCTTTCACAGAATTTAAAACAGCCAAAGGCAATCACGGTTGCAACTTATCAGGCATTGCACAGTGCCATGACAAGATTTCAGGGAATGCAGGAAGATGCAGGTGAGGAGAGTGGCACAGGCACAGACGAGTGCCTGACAGAAAACGAGACAGAGGAAGTAGATTACAGCGGTTTTGATCTGGTTGCGGCGATGAAAGAGGCAGGGATCGAAGTGCTCTGTCTGGATGAATGCCACCATCTGCGAAGTGAATGGTGGAAAGCGTTAGAAGATTTCAAAAAACAGGTGGATAACCTTAAAATCATAGCGTTGACAGCAACACCGCCATATGATTCCACACCGGCTATGTGGACGCGGTACATGAATATGTGTGGAGAGATCGATGAGGAGATCACGATACCGGAACTTGTAAAAGAGGGAAGTCTCTGTCCGCATCAGGATTATGTTTACTTCAATTATCCGACAAAAGAGGAGGAGCAGGAAGTCAGACGTTTTGAAGAACGCAGTAAAGCAATGACAGAGAAGCTTATGCAGGATACACAGTTTTTCACATATGTGAGAAGCCATAAGGGGCTGAGTGGACAGCTATCGGATGACCTGCTGCTGGATAATCCGGCATATCTGGCATCACTTTTGATTTATCTGCAGAGCAAAAATATTGCATTTCCGTCCAGATTACAGAGACTTTTGGGAGCAAAAAAATTACCGTCCATGAACGTGCAGTGGATGGAGCGTCTGTTACAGGGATTTTTGTATGATGATGTGGATTCATATATGTGTGACAAGACATATCGTGAATTGTTAATTGCAGATTTAAAATCCAGCGGTCTGATAGAGAAGAAAAAAGTCGTCATGACGAAAAGTGCGGCAGTGGAAAAAATGCTCACAAATTCTCTTGGAAAATGCAACAGCATACGGGACATTGTGTTCCATGAGTATGAGACATCCGGTCAGAATTTAAGGCTGCTTGTTTTGACGGATTACATCCGGAAAGAATATGAAAAAGCAATTGGAAATACAGAATATGACGTAAACTCGCTTGGAGTGCTTCCGTTTTTTGAAATGCTCCGGCGTGAAAATGAAAAGAAAAACAAACAAATTCGTTTTGGAGTGCTTTGCGGGACGATCGTGATCATTCCGGCGGAGGCAAAAGAGGCGTTAGAGCAGGAGATCGGAACGAGTGGAAAAGTCACATTCAGCAGGGTCGGAAATCTTCCTGAGACAGATTATCTTAAGGTGACGGCTGTTGGAAATGCACATTTTCTGACAGGGGCGGTAACCAATGTCTTCTCAAAAGGCTATATTCAGGTGCTGGTCGGCACAAAATCGCTGCTTGGGGAGGGATGGGATTCTCCTTGCATCAATTCCCTGATCCTTGCAAGCTTTGTCGGTTCATTTATGTTAAGCAATCAGATGCGTGGGCGCGCTATCCGTGTGATGAAAGAACAGCCGGAAAAAACAAGTAACATCTGGCATTTAGTATGCCTGAGACCGTGGGATGAGGTGCTGAAGGCAGACGACAATCAGATCAGCGAAGATTACAGTATGCTGGAACGAAGGATGGAACATTTTCTAGGTCTGCATTACACGGAAAATACGATCGAAAATGGAATAAAACGGCTGTCAATTATTAAAACTCCATTTAATAAAACCAATATTGACAGGATTAACAGACAAATGCTGAAAATGTCGGGACAGCGCGATACGCTAAAAAAACGTTGGGACAGTGCGCTTGCAATCTATGACAAAATGGATATTGTGGATGAGACAGAGGTGAAAGACAAGTTTGTGACGAGTGTTGTTTTCTGGGATGCGATTCTCACAATGATCCTGTCAGCAATTTTATTCCTGATCGGGGCAATCGGGGCAGGTGTCGTGGCGGGAGCGTCCCGAAATGGACATTTAGCCGGAATCTGCTATTTCTTCATTGTTGTCGGACTGACTGGAATCATGATACGTTTTCCGAAAATTTTCATGCTGTGGAGTCCGTTAAAAAGATTAAAGGCATTTGGAAATGGAATCCGTAAAGCGCTGGAGGAGCAGCAGCTTCTGGAAGAAACACACTGCAAAGTAGTGGCAGAATCGCCGGGACCGGATAATCATATCATTTATCTGTCCGGTGGAAGCGGCAGGGATAAAGCGTTGTTTGCGCAGTGTGTCAATGAGTTTTTTGATGTGATCGACAACCAGCGTTACATACTTGTGAAAAAGAAGGGTCGGAAAGGACTGAACGGTTTCTATGCCATTCCAAATTGCTTTTCGAAAAAGAAGGAGGATGCGGAATGTTTCGCAAAATGCATGCATCCGTATATTGGAGGCTATGACTGTGTGTATACAAGAAATGAAAAAGGAAGGGAACTTCTGTTAGAAGGCAGGGTAAAGGCACTTGCCAATCGGGAGGAGCGTTGTATTTCCCATAAAAAAGTAAAAGGGGCATTGGAGTAAGATGACGCAGGACAAACTCCGGTCAGGAGTTTGTCTTACTGAAAAATGCAACGCAGATTCCGCCGGGACCCGTATGGGTTCCGATTGTGCTTCCAATGGAACTGATAGGCAGTTCTTCCACATAAGATTTCCAGAGATCGGTGTTATCTTCTATGTATTTTTGCAGAAGGGAATCTTCTAATCCGGTATAACCGAGACAAATCGGCATGGAGAAATCAATACCATTGCATTTTGCAATTTCCTCCCGGAGCATATTACAACCGTTTTTTGAGCCGCGTGCCTTTCCAAGAACTGCAACCTCTCCGTCGGCAATTGTGATCACCGGTTTAATCGAGAGCAGATTTCCGGCAAGAGCGGCAGTCTTGGAAATGCGTCCGCCGCGTTTTAAATATTCTAAGGTATCTAATAACGCCAGAACGCGGACATCTTTCTTTTTCTGATCCAGAGCTTCTGCAATTCCAGCGGCAGAAACACCGGCATCTCTGAGACGGCAGGCATACATCACAAGAATCTGTTCGCCAAGACATACATTTTCGCTGTCAACGATCGTAATACAATCTTCATAACCATCCAATGCAATATTGGCACTCTGAAAAGTACCGGAAAGCCTGGAGGAAAGTGTGATGACAACTGCTGTGTCTTTTTTTTCTTTCACATCTGCATAAAGCTGCTCGAAATCATGTGGCGGAATCTGGCTTGTGGTCGGCATACAGTCACTCTCGATCAGTTTTTCATAAAATTGCTGGTGGCTTAATGTGATGCCATCCAGATATTCTTCCGTACCAAAAATTGTTTTCAAAGGTAAGAAATCAAGTCCTAATTTATCTGCCTGTTCCTTTGTCAGATCAGAGGCAGAGTCTATTATAATTCGTACACTCATCATAATCTCCATTTCAAAAATATTATTTTTGACTTCAAACATTGTGAAATCCGTTCTGAACAATGAAATAGTTTAGCCAGAAAATTTATTTTGTTAAAATGCTTTGAAAATCAAACTATTATAAACAATAGACGAAATGAAATAGAATGTCAATAGTATTTTGATAATCAAACTAAATGGAACGCATTGAATAATTATGAAACAATCCATTCATACTAATCATAAAATTGCTTCGCAAAACAAGGAGGATTTATGAGTTCATTATGGACGGAAAATATAGAAATGCCGGAGTTTCCGACTTTGGAAAAGGACATCCGGACACAGGTTTTGATCATTGGCGGTGGTATGGCGGGTGTTTTGTGCGCCTATTTTTTACAGCAGGCGGGTGTTGATTACTGTCTGTTGGAAAAAGACCGCATCTGTCAGGGCGTGACCGGGCATACAACTGCAAAAATTACGGCGCAGCACGGATTGATTTACGAAAAATCATTACAGTCCATGGGACAGGAGCGTGCAGAACTGTTTCTGAAAGCAAATTTAAGAGCAGTGGAAAATTATAAAAGTCTGGGGCGTTTTCTGGACTGTGACATGGAAGAGACAGATTCTTATCTGTATTCTGTCAGGGAGCGTCGGAAGTTAGAGAGTGAAATACAGGCATTGGGCAGTCTTGGATTTCAGGCTGATTATACAGAGGACACGGAGTTACCGTTTGAAGTGGAGGGAGCAATACGGTTTCCGCGGCAGGCGCAGTTCCAGCCACTCAAATTTGCCGCCGGGATCAGCAAAAATCTGAGAATCTATGAACATTCCGAAGTGCGTGAGATGACAGAGTATTTTGCATTGACAGAAAAAGGTTCAGTCGCAGCAGAGAAAATTATCATTGCGACACATTTTCCGTTTATTAATACGAGAGGTTCCTATTATTTAAAGTTATATCAGAATCGTTCTTATGTACTTGCCTGTGCATATGGAAAAAATCTGAAGGGCATGTATCTTGAAGCAGATAATATCGGATTGTCCCTGAGAAATTACGAAGACTATCTGCTGATAGGCGGAGGCGGTCACCGGTCTGGAAAGGAAAAAAGCAACTGGGATTTACTGCGCGATATCGCAAAGGAATATTTCCCGGAAGCAAAGGAACGCTATTTCTGGGCAACACAGGACTGCATGTCTCTGGATAAAAGACCATACATCGGTCCATACAGTAAAAATACACCGGATCTATTTGTGGCAACCGGATTTGGAAAATGGGGGATGACAGGTTCCATGCTGTCAGCAATGATCTTGTCAGACCTCATACAGGAAAAAAACAATGAATATTCTACTGTTTTTTCACCATCACGCAATATGTTAAAACCACAGTTAATTTCTAATCTGGGTCATGCACTTGTGGGGATTGGAAGGGTTGGCGGAAAAAGATGCAGTCATATGGGATGTGTCCTTCAGTGGAATAAAGAAGAACAGACATGGGAATGTCCATGTCATGGCTCAAGATTTTCAGCAGATGGGAAGGTGTTGGATAACCCAGCCTGTGATGGACTAAAAAAGAAACATAAAAAATAGGTATTGAGATTCAAAATAAGCAGTGGTATGATACAAAACCGGAATAAAAACAAAGGAGAAAAATCATGAAATATGTAAGACAGCTTTTAATTATTCTGTTCGTTTCTTTTTTGGGTGAACTTTTAAAATCTATCATACCACTATCCATACCGGCGAGTATTTATGGCATGGTACTTCTTTTCCTTGCATTGGAATTGAAAATTTTAAAGGTGTCAGACATCAAAGAAACAAGTAATTTTCTGATCGAGATCATGCCATTGATGTTTGTGCCGGCCGGAGTAGGACTTCTTGATTCGTGGGGAGCTCTGCAGTCAATCTGGATACAGGTGGTTGTCATTACGCTGATCTCAACGGTGATCGTCATGGGAGTTTCCGGAAGCATCACGCAGTTTGTGATCCGTAAAGGAAAGAAAAAGGAGGAGTAAGAACATGAAATCATTTTTAACAGATTCCGTTTTCTTAGGGGTTGTAGTCAGTCTGTTGACCTATGAGTTTGGTTTATGGTTTAAAAAGAAAGTAAAAATCGCAATATTTAATCCACTTTTAATTTCTGTAATTGCAGTTATGGTATTTCTGGTGGTGTTTCATATAGATTATGCAGATTATCAGGAAGGAGCAAAATACATAAGTTATCTGTTGACACCGGCGACTGTCTGTCTGGCAGTTCCTCTGTATGAGCAGTTTGAGTTACTCAGGAAAAATCTGAAAGCTGTCATAGCAGGAATTATTTCCGGGGTATTTACCAGCATGACATGTATTCTGGTTCTGGCTTTGCTTTTTCGTTTCGATCATCAGCAGTATGTTACATTACTTCCAAAATCTATCACAACAGCGATCGGAATGGGAGTTTCTGAGGAACTTGGTGGCTATGTGACAATTACTGTTGCGGTCATTATCATCACAGGAATTTTTGGATACATAACAGCGGATGCGGTATTAAAACTTTTTCATATTGAAGAACCTATCGCAAAAGGGATCGCAATTGGTTCTGCCTCCCATGCTGTAGGAACTGCAAAAGCGATGGAACTCGGCGAGATAGAGGGGGCAATGAGCAGCCTTTCCATTGCGGTTTCCGGTATTCTGACCGTTGTTGCCGCTATGGTTTATGCTAATTTGTTATAAAATTAAATTTGCTGTCTGTCTGTGACTATGTCAGATATATTTCTCCAAAAACAGGGAAAATGTGCAAGGATTATGGAAAAACTTACAAAAAAATTTATTCAGTGCAATAAAAACATCTATTTGTGCATTAATAGAGTGAAAGGAGTGAAATGATGATACTTTTTGCCTTGACGTCGGACATTAAGCAATCAACAGACTATGCAGATTTGGACAGTCTGCTTTACGGCATTTCCAACGGTGACAAGAAGTGCCTGGAGCAGCTGTATCAGGTTACGCACACATCTGTTTACAGTTTTGCCCTTTCGGTTTTGAAAAACCACCACGATGCAGAGGATGTTCTCCATGACTGTTACGTTGCCGTATGGAATGGAGCAGAAAGCTATGTTTCCCGGGGAAAACCGATGGCATGGATTATAACCATTGCAAAAAATCTGTGTTTGCAGCGGATGAGGGAGCGCAAGAAAGCGGAATGTACATCGCAGGAAGGCTGGGAACTTGCTATCCCGGATACTGATATGCTCACAATGGAGGACAGAAGTATTCTCGTCACCTGCATGGAACAATTGTCCGATGAGGAACGGCAGATAGTGATGCTTCATGCGGCGGTCGGATTTAAACACAGGGAAATTGCCAGGATTATGGAACTTCCGCTGTCGACGGTACTTTCAAAATATGCACGAGCCTTAAAAAGGCTGAAACAATATTTGCAATAGGAGGTGGCAGCAATGACAAATGACGAATTGAATGAGAAGATCCGGCAGGCATGTACTCACGCAGCACCGGATGTGTTGGATGCTGTTCTTTCCGACTGCAATGAGCAGAAAGGACGAGTGATATTGATGACGACAGAAAACAAGAAAAAAACATGGGCAGTTCGAATGGCAGGTTTGGCTGCCGGTTTGTGCCTGATCCTTGGAGGTGGATTGGGAGTCAGGAATTATCAGGTCAATCATACGGTAGATGCTACGGTTTCGCTGGACGTAAATCCGAGCGTGGAGATTAAGATCAATCAGAAGGAACGTATATTGGATGTGATTCCGCTGAACGAGGATGGCAGAACCATTGTCGGTGACATGGATTTCTCAGGCAGCAGTCTTGATGTTGCAGTGAATGCCATAATCGGTTCCATGCTTCAAAACGGCTATCTCAATGAGCTGGCCAATTCCGTTTTGATCAGTGTGGACAATAATGATCCGGTTCGGGGCATGGCATTGCAGGAACGGCTGACGGACGAAGTCAATAAACTGCTTCAGACCGATTCATTCAGAGGGGCTGTGTTGAGTCAGACGGTTGTAAAGAGTGATGAGCTCCAGCAGATGGCAGAACAATATGGGATTACGCTCGGAAAGGCACAACTGATTCAGGAGATTCTCGGCAAAAACTCTTTACATACATTTGATGAACTTGCTCCATTGTCCATCAATGAACTGAATATTCTGCTGGGGAAGGAAGGGGCAGAAACCCATGTTGAGGTTGTTGGAACGGCCAGTGAAAAGGGATATATCGGGGAGACAAAGGCCAAAGAGATCGCACTGGCAAAGGCGGGTGTATCTGAGAGCGACCTGACATTTTATACAGTTGGACTGGACACGCATAAGGGGGTCATGGTCTATGATGTAGAATTTATTTCGGGCAGTTACGAATTTGACTGTGAGGTTAACGCAATGACCGGTGAAATCGTAAAATTTGAAAAAGAATACGATGGCGCTGCTGTTTCAAATGCATCGGTTGAAGAGCACGGGGAGCAGTCGGAGCACAGTCAGACGAAAGAAAACCAGGCTGTCAGCAATATTTCACTGGAAAAGGCAAAGGAGACCGCACTGGATCATGCAGGGGTAAAAGCTACAGATGCGACTTTTGTAAAAGCAAAAAGTGACTATGAAGATGGACGTGCTGTTTTTGAGATTGAGTTTGTTGTTTCTTCCAGCAATACCATCAAGGAGTATGATTATGAGATTGCTGCATCTGACGGAAGTATCATAAGCTATGACTACGACATTGAAGGAGACAGTACACCTACAGCAATACAAGCAGGCAGCAGTCAGAATACAAGTGAAATTACGCTGGAAAAGGCCAAGGAGATTGCTTTATCCCATGCCGGTGTTGCAAGTGCCAATGCTTTTGAGATGGAGGGAAAACTGGATTGGGATGATGGCATGTCTATTTATGAGATTGAATTTAAAGCTGGAGGCTATGAGTACAGCTATGAAGTTGATGCAGCCACAGGATCGATTGTCGAATTCGATAAGGAGTGGGATGATTAAGTGATTCCAATTCGGTAACCAAACCCGCAGAATTTCATAAAATAATCTGAAAATATTTTTATGGAAGAAAATATGTATTGTCAGAATCGAATCAGTTATCGTGTACAGGAAGGAGACTCTCTGTACAAACTTGCAAAACAGTTTCATACAACCGTAACCGAACTTATCCTGCTTAATTCCGGGGTGAACCCATACAATCTTCAGACGGGAATGCGCCTGACGATCTGCCCGGGAGAGGGATATGTGGATAACAACGAGAGCACACCATCGGAGGGAAACACGAGCATACCAATTAAGACTCCTGTGGGTGGAATTGTCATTATCCCGGGAACTACGACACAGCCGGGAACTACGACACAGCCGGAAACTGCGACACGCCCGGGAACCACAACGCAGCCTGGGAACAACATGGGCGTGGATCTGCGACAGCGCATGCGCATGGCATGGCTCAATCATATTACACTTGTAAAATTCTATCTCATCAGTTTTTTTGAAAACCTGTCAAGCCAGAATGCGTGGAAAGACGCCGTGTACAAAAATGCAGAGGAGATTCTTGCGATTTTTGCTCAGTATTATCCGGCTTCTGCAATGCAGAGATTCCGCAAACTTTTCATGGAGCATTTGCGTCTGACCGATGAAGTTGCAGCCGGATTAAAGGCTGATCCGGCTTTTTCGGGAGCGGCTATGGAAAACTGGTATATCAATGCGGAGGAGATCGCATCCTTTTTGAGCAGACAGACACCGGCCTACAACGAGACAGAATTGAGAAAAATGTTCTACGATCATCTCGATATGGAGCGCCAGCAGATGGAAGCATATCTGGACGGCGATTATGTGACAGATATCGAAATCTATTTAAGATCACAGCAGAATATGATCGAGCTTGCCGATTTTCTTACAAGTGGACTTCTTGCGCGGTAAATCGTAACAATCATATTATTACTTCTGATTTTAAGTGCCATAATCATAAATTATAAGTGGTTGACATAATTCTAAGTGAGAACGCAGAAAAGCCGAAAAACCGCTTTATTTTAAGAAAAATAGTTTGACGAAATTTGCATTTATGATAAGATATAGTCGTTAGTCCTGACCGGGAAAAAGAAAAACTGCAATCAGGAAAGTGACGGCTGGCTGTGATCGGCCGGTGATAATAGAGAAACAGAATCGAAGGAGTTTGAAAAAATGATTAAAGTTGTGAAATTCGGTGGAAGCTCTCTTGCAAGTGCAGAACAGTTTGCAAAGGTTGGTAAGATTATCCATGCAGACAAAGAGAGAAGATATGTAGTGCCTAGTGCACCGGGAAAAAGAAATTCTAAGGACACAAAGGTAACGGATATGCTGTATGCATGTTATGACCTTGTGGAAAAGGATGAAGATTTCCGTGTGATGTTAATGAAAATCAAAGACCGTTATGACACAATTATTAATGGTTTGAACCTAAAACTTTCTTTAGAGGAAGAATTTAAGAAAATCTCCGAGAATTTTAAAAATAAAGCAGGTGTTGATTATGCAGCGTCCCGCGGTGAGTATCTGAATGGTATCATTATGGCAAACTACCTTGGATATGAATTTGTGGATGCGGCAGAAGTGATCTTTTTTGATGAGGATGGCAACTTTATGCCGGAGAAAACAGATAAAGTACTGTCTGAGCGTCTTGCAAAAATAGAGCGTGCGGTCATTCCGGGATTTTACGGCGCAAAAGAGGATGGAACCATCAAAACATTTTCGCGTGGGGGGTCTGATATCACAGGATCTATCGTTTCGCGGGCAGTGCGGGCAACCTGTTATGAGAACTGGACCGATGTCTCAGGATTTTTGATCGCAGATCCAAGGATCATCGACAATCCAAAGCCGATCAAGACGATCACTTACCGTGAACTCCGCGAGCTCTCCTACATGGGAGCCGGCGTACTGCATGAGGATGCGGTATTCCCTGTGCGCAAAGCTGGTATACCGATCAATATCCGTAATACGAATGCACCGGAAGATGAGGGAACATGGATCGTGGAGAGCACCTGCCATCAGTCAAAATATACGATCACCGGTATCGCAGGTAAAAAAGGTTTCGTTTCTGTAAACATTGATAAAGATATGATGAACTCCGAGATTGGATTTGGCAGAAAAGTGTTATCTGCATTTGAAGATAATGGAATTTCATTTGAACATATGCCATCCGGAATTGATACAATGACAATCTTTGTACACCAGCCGGAGTTTGAGGGAAAAGAGCAGGCTGTCATTTCGGCTATCCACAGATATGCGCAGCCGGATAGCATTGAGCTGGAGAGCGATCTTGCACTCATTGCAGTTGTTGGCCGTGGTATGAAATCCACACGCGGAACAGCAGGAAGAATTTTCTCTGCATTGGCACATGCAAACATCAATGTAAAAATGATCGATCAGGGATCATCTGAGTTAAACATCATTATTGGTGTAAGCAACGCAGATTTCGAGAATGCGATCAAGGCGATTTATGATATTTTTGTTATCACACAGTTATAGGATAAATGAAAAAACAAACTACTTTTCGTAAGACAATTGAAAAAGTATGGAAGAATAGGGCTGCAATCGTTATCGCAATTGCAGCCACTGTTTTTATGTGCGGATTGACGGCGCTGGAGTTTGTGGCGCTTCGGATGGAATGGAATCTTCCGGTGCTTGCGTATGTGACAGGTGATTCTGACAGCTATATTTTTGAGGAATACAGAAGTGATGAGATGAAACTGGATGAAAGCACGGAAAACGTAATGTTAGAAGAGGATATGCTGCAAGGCGAAAGTCAGAGCGAAAATTCCGAGAAAGATATCACACAGGGTGAAAGCCAGAGTGAGGATGATATTGTGCCAGGAGAAGGAAAGAACGAGAATGTTCGGCAGGAAGATACAGTGCAGGGCGAAAATCAGCAGGAAAAAGATTCGCAGCAGTCTGCTTCAGATGAAGCGGAATTTCCATATTACATAAAAGTAAATCGCAGACAAAACTGCATTACCGTATATACTTCAGACGAAAACGGCGAATATACGGTTCCGTATAAGGCAATGATCTGTTCCACAGGATTGTACAATGCAACACCGCGCGGCACATTTCATTTATCAACCAAATATCTATGGCGGGAACTGTACGGAAAAGTATATGGTCAGTATGCAACCCGGATCACAGGAGGCGTTTTGTTTCATTCGGTTCCATACTATAAAAAATCAAAAAGTGCCCTGTGCACAGAAAAATATAATAAACTTGGACAGCAGGCATCTATGGGATGTGTGCGGCTTACGGTGGAAGATGCAAAATGGATCGCAGATAACTGTCCATCGGGAACAACCGTGGAAATTTATGAGGATGATGATCCGGGACCACTGGGAAAACCTGAGGCAGCGCATATTGATACAGACAGTCCGAATAAAGGCTGGGATCCGACAGATCCGGATGTAGAGAATCCGTGGCATCAGCTGTCAGATGATGAATAAAAAATAAACATGAAAAAGGCGACATCGAAATTTTTTTTCTTTCAATGCCGCCTTTTAAACTATTTCGTCCATGGGACTATACCTCGCTATTCTTTTTTCTACTGTTCGTTCTGTTTGCCGCTTCATTTTGAAATTTCTAAACAATTTTTCTTATTGCCTATCATTTCTTTTATGAAACTCTCAAACAACTCTTTTGGACTTCTTCGCTTTTCTCTTCAATCTCTGAACCTGTTTTCTTATGACATTTGGAATTGTATCATATAAGAATGTTTCTGATCTGATACTAATTCAGGATTCCTTTCTTAGGATCGTCATGTTTTCATTTCATCTTTTGAAGGTAAAACCGAATGCAATTACTGTTTTGGTGGACTGTACCTCGATTCTTTTAAAATTCTTTTGGGTAAATCGTTATGTTTCTGGTGGTCCGTACCTCCTGTCTTTCATATTCTATTAGGTATTTCGTTACGTTTCTGGTGGACTGTACCTCCTTTATTTTTTTCTCTCTTGTTTTTTGTTAATTTAGTTATAACAGATAAAAGAGAAAATGTCAATAATAAAATTAGAAAAATATAAAATAATTTTTAAAGATAAAAATAATTATATTAATTTTGCAAAATATTCAGAAAATATAAAAAGCATAAAAAATATAAGCAGGAACGAAAAATCCATATGCAGGACAACTTTGCAAAACATCAGATGGGAAGGAACCGGGAAACATTTCTTTCATATAATAAAATGAAGGGAGCGTAGGTGTGAAGGATATGAACGGTCAAACAATACTTCTTATAAGCGATATGCGTCAGGTATATCTGGCAGAAATCCTGACAAAAAAAGGGATGAGTGTGCGCTGCCTGGACATCAGAAACAGTCAGACAGTAGAAGAACAGCTTTTAAAATTAAAAAAATTTCTTGCCGGGGCAGCAATGCTGGTGCTTCCGATCCCGGTAACCAAAGTTCCAGAGCAGGAGCGGCTGAATGAAATTTTAAATAAAAATCTGGCAAATGATACGCTGGTGCTTGGTGGATGTTTTACAGAAGAACAGCGGGAACTTTTGGACAGGAGAGGAATCCGTTACCTTGATTTTATGGAGGATGAAGTGGTGACACAGGAAAATGCGGTGGCAACGGCAGAGGGTGCGATCGCAGAACTTACCAACCACAGTCCTTATAATATAGAAGGTGCCAAAATTCTGGTGACCGGATACGGAAACTGTGGAAAGGCGATCGCAAAGAAACTCCGGGGACTGGGAGCGAGGGTGACAGTGCTTGCCAGACGCCGCGAGGTAAGAAAGCAGGCAAAAGAAGATGGATTTTATGCAGTTGATTTTGCATTCGGACCGGAGGAGGCAATGGGAGCGGCAATGCTTGTAAATACTGTGCCGGCACCGGTTGTGACGCGGGTGATCATCAAGGAACTTCCGCGTGATGCCTATATTCTGGATATTGCCTCAAAACCTGGCGGAACAGATTTTGCATGTGCAAAAGAGTTTGGCATCCGGGCAGATTTAGTGCTTGGAATTCCGGGAAAATATGCGCCGAAAGAAAGTGCATATATCCTTGAACGATCCATGGAACGTTTTGCCGCAAAGCAAAAAAGCATAGACAGATAGATTCGTTTTTACAGAAAATGTGTGACAGAAAATATAGGTAATGAAATGATTCTTGATTTAAATAGAGCAGGAAGGTATGGAAAATGGATTTTTCAAAATGTAATATCGGACTTGGAATCACAGGTTCCTTCTGTATGTTTTCAAGAGCCAGAAAGGAAATAGAAAGGCTGACAGAACTTGGCGCAAATGTGATTCCTATTTTTTCATTTAATGCACAGACCTGTGATACCAGGTTTGGAAGCGCAAAAGATTATGTGGAAGGGATCTGTGATATCACAGGGAATGAGGGAATACGCACTATCTGCGCAGCGGAGCCGATCGGACCGAATAATTTTCTGGATATCATGGTGATCGCACCGTGTACCGGAAATACTGCGGCAAAACTCTGCAACGGGATCACAGATACACCGGTTCTTATGGCAGCCAAGGCACACATGAGAAATGGAAAGCCGCTTGTGATCTCGATTTCCACGAATGATGCACTTGGAGCTAATTTTAAAAATATCGGTATGCTTATGAATACGAAAAATGTGTATTTTGTTCCGTTTGGGCAGGATAACTGCAAGAGTAAGCCAAATTCCCTGGTCGCCAAAATGGAATTGCTGCCGGAGACCATTGAGTATGCTTTGAATGGCAAACAGATTCAGCCGGTCCTTCAGAATCCGGATTAAACCGGAGTTTAATTGACGTAGTGTCGCAGATTCTGTAGTGCTTTCTTAGGGCTTGAAGGGTAGATATAAGCGTCCTTTCACAAGTCGTGATTTTATAGGTTTATGAAAAGAAAAACGGTACAGACGAAATATGATGTTCCTGTTCGCCGGGCATTCCGCTGGGCTTCTGAACAACAATCATGTTCAGCTGAAGCTTCCATGATTGTTAGAATCCCAGCTCCATGGCTCACAAAGGAAATCATATTTGTCTGTACCGTTTTTCTTTCATTTAC
>ERZ791921.44-NODE-44-length-118082-cov-4.181814_pt1 | contig 118082 bp, 112 predicted proteins | sample MGYA00510135_ERZ791921 | MGnify/ENA primary metagenome ERZ791921 (study PRJEB30046, sample SAMN00792070) | human gut metagenome | study: EMG produced TPA metagenomics assembly of the A metagenome-wide association study of gut microbiota in type 2...
AGTTCAAATCTGGTTGTCGCCTCTGAGGAATCATCGAAAGATGGTTCCTTTTTTTGTGCCTGGAAAGCCTTATTTTACAAGGGTTTCCGGGATTTTAACCCTTAAAATAACTGTGAAATATCTATAGGAAAATTTCCTTGTAAATTTCCGTTAGAGGTCATTTTTTACTGCTCCTGAACGAAAAATAAGGCACCAATAGGGCACCAAATTTTTCAGCCATTTATTGGATGGCTATATCAGAGTCTGTACGGCAGAAAATGCACGCTCCAGGCTGGTATGAACGTAGGTATCATAAGTGATTTTCACGGAGGAATGTCCTAATAGCTGACTTACTACCTTAATGTCTACACCGGCTTCTATCAACTGACTGGCGAATGTATGGCGCAGTGCGTGAATTGTTACAGGCGTGATGCCAAGCGACCGCTGCATATTTTGAAAGATGTGATAGAAAGAACTTTGAACCACCATCTTTCCAGTTGATGTGCAGATTACGAAATTGCTCTGAATCCGTTTCCTGTCATGCAATTCTTTTAGATGGCTAAGAGCAGCCAGCGCTTTATCGTTCAGGGGAACTTGGCGAGTTCCAGAACGGGTTTTCGTAGAAACGATAATTTGTTTACTTCCATGTGCATTGATGCCATCACGGTTTTTGATTCTGGAAGCATTTTGTGATACGGTCAGTGTCTTGGTTTTGAAGTTGATTTTATCCCATGTCAGTCCGAGTGCTTCGCCGGAGCGAAGCCCGGTATTGGCAATTAGCACATAGGCGGAAGCGTACCAGTATCGCGGTTCTCCGCTTGAATAGAGGCAATACTGCGCTTTTTCAAGCTTTGCTAAATCTTCGCTTGATAATATCTCAATTTCTTTTGGCTGAATCGCCATATTTTCCTGTTTGGGGAGCTGTACCCCGTCAACTGGATTGTATCCGATATCACGGACGGCAACAGCATATCGGAAGCAATTATTCAGGAGGTCATAGACCTTCTTTAGAGTTGAATAAGCTAACGATGATGTGTATGAATTGATTAAGGCTTGTATTTCCATGCTGGTAAGGCTTCCTAACTGACTGCGGCCTACCGGAGAACGCTTGATCTGCCGGTTGTAAGTGCGTTCCAGACGATCGTAGGAAGCTGGTTTCATGGTGTGCCGTTTTACATTTTCAAGCCATCGCTCGATATAGGTGTTGACGGTCTCCTTGCGCGCAATTATTTCATGCCGCTGTGTTTTTTCATAAAATTCATTAAGGTTCTTTTGAACATCTTTTTCAGAGGTTCCGGTATAATAATATGTATCGTATCCGGTAATACGGATGCGCCCAAGATAAGAACCATTTGCTTTCTTCTGGATGTTTCCAGCGCCTTTTCTTTTTCGGGTACTTGTAGTAGATGGCATTTTAGTGCTCCTTTCGTCTAAAGGTGCGGATTGTGACGAGTAACAGATGTCACAATCCGCCGCTGTTAAAAATCAATATAAAATTTCTTTTCCTGCATTTTCCAGAACCCATCGCTGGATTGCTTCATCGCTGGTAACATACTGGCGACCGACTTTCACAACCGGAAGGACACCTGCGAGCAGCAGCTGCCGGAGCTTTGTTTTCCCAAATGGAAAGATCGTTAATAAGTCGGAAAATGAATATAAATTGCTGTAAACCATATCAAAATCTCCTTTCTGTGTATTTCACAGATATGATGTATAATCTAAAAAATGAAATTTACCTGTTGCCTAGTCATCCCATTGTTTTACCCGGATACCTGTAAGAGCAGCCATTGGATTTTTCCCTGTTTCATGCCGCCTTTTGGTAGAGCATCCATTGATATTGGAGCAAAACCAGCTGATGAACGTGTGGTAGCGCAGGGGAGAAAAATAGGACTCCTCACAGAAATTACAATAAATCTCGTATAACTGTCGGGAGTAAACCATATCGGTCGGTTCTCCAGTGACTTCTAGGTATTCTTCTACAAATAGCGGAATACTTTCTATAGAGTCACACTCTTGATACCGCCAGCGTTCTTTTATCTTGTCCGCAGCTTCACAGGGAGAGAAAATGTAATGGTTATTGACTACATTGCTCAAAGCTCGTAGACAGATGGATATAATGTCATCTTTTTCCTGTAGCAGCTTACGGGAAAGCTCTGTATCTGCGTCTTCCTTTTCTATGGTGTAAAGAAAAGGAATTACGATCATACGTGCCCAGAAAGCATCGTCTTCATCAGAACGTGAAATCGTAACGGGATAGTTGCTTGCGAATAGAAAGCGTATTGTGCTGTGAATATCCCGCAGTTTGTCATATTTTCGTTCTATTGAAATGCTGTCCCCACCGGTAATCTGTTTGATGATAGACACGACGATAGGGGTAAATTTTCCTTTAGGGAGATCCAGAGATAGATTGAGAAGTTTTCCCTGAATATCGCCCATCGAAAAACGTCCGGGAATCTGGGTAATGGATTTACTGGTAACCAGTTTATTGCCAAGCGTTTTTTGGAGAAATTCGCCTAACGTACTTTTACCACTGTTTGGAGCAGTTCCCATTACAAAGAAACATTTCCCCTTATTACAGGAAGAAAGTAAATACCCCATGGATTCTATGATTCGAGTTTTAATTTCAGGATTCCCACCGCTGATAGTAGATAGAAATCCATCAAAACTCTGGCTTTCAGGTTCTTCTATCCAGTCGGCATCCAGAGAATAGAAAATAAGAAATTTCTTATTATGAGCAAGAAGTCTCAATTTTTTCAAATTCAGGACACCGTTTTTGAGGCTGACATAATCAGCGGATTTCTGGAGCTTTTCCTCATAATCATCTGGAATCAGGCGTTCGTCTACCCGCATATAGGTAAATAAATCGTCAAATTTTTTCTTCGAATAGCTGGAGAACGCGTCCTGTCTGACTTTCGAGCGGACAACCCTCAGAAGATCTTCCGAATCTTCAATAATCTGATAGCATTTACCTGTATAATAATAAAGACAGTTATCATGCAGGATGATAGTCAGAGCATTGGTAATAGCGTTTGCTATCTGGTCTATGTTCATTGAAGATTTATTTTTTCCTGACATCAGTGCTTGGGGTACCACGGGGATTACCGTAGGCTGCGGCGCTGATACAGGTGCTATTTTTTCTGCCGGAGGATTCGTAGAAGGTTTTACTGGTATCTCATCCTCACTTGGCGAACTGGACGAGTCGATGAGATTTTGGAAAAAATCATTCTCATCAAATTCGAATTTTAATTTTTTAGTTGACCAGTTAACAAGTCTCCGTGTTTTCTCCGTCCTTTTTGCTTTTTTTCTCGGAGTATTTTCTTTATGTTCCGTGGACAGCAAGAGATTGTCCGATAGATTTTCTGTGTGTTCGGTATCGGGAAACGCTTGAGAAAAATCTTCGATAAGATCTACCTGCATATTTTCGGAGACATTTTCTGATTGGCAAATTTTTGAGTTTGCTTTTTGTGTTTTCCACTCTCTATCTGAATGAGAGGTCCATGTAGTCATTTTCATGTCCATTTTTATTTTTCTCCATACCTGAATTATCTTTATCTTGCATAAACAGGGTCAATAAGGCACAAATTGGAGAAAATCCGTTATCGGTATTCTCGTCCTGTGTAATAACCTGTTTATCAGAAGAAAAGAAAAATGCTAGACCATATTCTTGATTTTCAATGAACCCATGAATGGAAAAATCCTGTGGGAAGAAAAAGTCCTTTCCATTATTCAGAATAAACTGCGCTTCAGATGTTTTGGAGCTTCCAATCCCGATTCCTAATTTTTGAGGACTTTTAATCCATATCCATAAGGTAGCAGGAGCGGATATGCCTCTTCCGTTTTGAACAGACCAGATCATAGAAGAGTGGTTCTGCTTGATACAGATGTAGGCATTGCCTATTTCTGAGTGATTATAAACGTCTAATTTGGCAGTCGCTTTTCCGCTGTCAATCCTGATAAAAATATCAGAATTCTTAGGTTGCATTGCTTTGTTTGCGCCTTCTATAAAGGCGTTTCTTGCTTCATTCATAGTTTTTATATGGTAGCACAGTTCCGGAGCTGCGCTACCGTTCCTCCTTTTTGAAAAATTTGTTTGCTAGCAAGTAAGTAAAATTTACCCTATAAATGTCTATAAATAAATAGAAACTTTATAGACATTTGAATTTTTTTGCTATATAGTATTGATTGCGTTAGATAGGAGGTTAAGGAAGCATGAAGACGAAAGATAAAGAAACGTTTCGGTTGTTTTTAAAGCAGGAATATTCATTTCATCCGCGGTTAGGAAAAATAGAGTTTAATAGAAAGCAGGAAGAACGAAATGATATAGAGGATATACGAGAACTGCTGAAGAGCTGTCCGGATGAAATGCGAAGTTTATATAAAGAAATGTATGATGAACGTAAAAATTTGAAAAATTGTATTAATGATTATTTGGAAGGGGATATAGAGCTGTCTTATGAAAAAGGTAATGTGAAGGATATAGTTTATTGGAAGGATGGAAAGGGAGTATTTTTAGAAAAATTAATTGAAATGCCTTTAAAACCTGTAGGGGAGTATTTATATCAGGATATGGATAGCCAATATAGGGAATTGGAGAAAAGTTTAATAGAAGGAAATTATCCGAGTAAAAAAGAAATTGAGGAGTTATGTAGGAACTATCGAATAGCTATAAAAAAGGAAGAGGAGAAGATTTCGGATAATGAAAACTGTATAAAAAAATTTATAACTACATATGGTCTTTTGTATGTCGATGCTCCAGGGAGAGAATATCGAAGAAAATTGAGAGAGATTGAAGAAGAAATTTTATGCCAGATTCTAACAGAAGAGGAGCGAGATGGAAAAGAAAAAATTTTTCAAGAACCTCATATGTTTAGTCAATCTATGAGTATACAGAAATTTATTGAAATTCAAGAATCGTTTTGTTTTTTAAATAAGATACATAGTTCTTTAGTAAATCGGAAAAATATAGAAGGTAAAGAATTATTTATAGAACGGGTCAATTTGTTTTTACAATATTTAACTTGGAATCATTTCTTTGTAGGTATAAATGCTCCAATAAATATTATGGAGTCATTTGCAGATTTAAATAGAATACATACTAAATATGTTTTAGAAATTTTGGAAGAGATAAAAATTGAGCTAATAAATCAAACAGAAAAAGAAGATATTAATAAAAAGGATATTAATGATTTAAACAGGCTCGATATAGAAAAAATTATTTTAAAACAAGAATTAAGTTTATCAAAAAAATTAAGAGTATTAATTACAAAAGATGAAGAAAAAATAGATTTATCTAATCATTTAAAAGAAAAATATATAGAATATTTGAGAATGATTTCAGATTCTGAGTTAGAAAAAATCAAAGAGCGGTTTAGTAATTTAGAAAAAGTATTAGATTTTTTTTGCAACAAGGCACCTTTAAAGTATAATCTCCGTGGATATTGTGAAATAGATAAATATGAAGATGAAGTAGATGGGGAAGTGCAAGAATCTATTTATAAGCTACTTTCATATATTTTGCAGGATATAGTGAATACTTCCCTTTCAAATTTGAAGTGCATATTTGAATTAGATATAAAAAATAAGAATGTGAAATTTATGCCGGGTCTAAAAGCAGAGGATGCATTAAAAATAGAGTTTGCATTTAATATAATTTCAAATATCACATTTGAACAGTGTGGATATTGTAAAGCCTATTTTATGCCATCAAGTCGAAAAAAAGTGATGTGCTGTCCGGGTAAATGTACGGATAATTATCTTAAGCGAAAAAAACGTAAATCCGAAAAATATTATAAAAAGTCAGACAGAAGATAATATTTTGGTGACGTATAGATTTTTTGTAATGTGCCAATGTGCCAGAAAATTTTTGAATTTTTTACGATGTGTCAATGAGTCAGGAACCCCTTGATTTTATTGACAAAAATAAAGGGTTTAGATAATTATGGGCGCGGACAGAAGGGAATTGTATTTTAATTAATACAAAATGGAAAAAAGGTAAAAAAGTTCTGGCACATTGACACATTGGCACATACTTCAATATTTATGATAAATATATTCCAGCACGGCAGCTTTAGGGATTTTCCAGCGTGTGCCGATTTTAAAGCCTTCAATTTCTTCGTTATGAAGTAAATCCAGCAGGGTGTTTTTTCCTATCTTTAAGAGTTCCTGGCATTCTTTAAAGGTCAGGATATCTGGTGTTTGTTCGAACATAGAATCATTCCTTTCAAAAAATAATTTGGGGTGTGGTAGTACCTATTGGTTTATATGAGTGTTTTTCTCTCCGGTTGTTGCGTACTCTTCGATTTTGAAATCATACATCATTTGTTTGAATCAAAGAAAATCAGAAAGTGAGGAAACAAAATGAAAACAGGAGCACAAATTTTGAAACTAATGGGAAAAGCATCGGCACAGCTGATTATTTGGCTGGCACACAGACTGGAAGGAGGAAACTAAGATGGCAGCGAATGTGGAGACAATGTTTTATACGAGAACAAAACCGTGGCATGGTCTGGGAACCATGGTGGAAGAAGCACCAACATCGGGGGCGGCGTTAGAACTGGCAGGTCTGGACTGGAGAGTGGTTCAGAAAAATCTGGTGACGGAGGAAGGGATCACCGTTCCGGGATTTCGGGCAAATTTGAGAGAGACTGATAATCAGGTGTTAGGTGTGGTAAGTGACCGCTACAAGGTAGTCCAGAATGAAGAAGCGTTTGCTTTTACGGATGAATTACTTGGTGAGGGAGTCACATATGAAACGGCAGGCAGTTTGCAGAACGGTCGCCGGACTTGGATTTTAGCGAAACTTCCCACCCGCTATATTATCAGTGGGGATGAGATCACGCCGTATTTGGTATTCATGAACAGCCATGACGGAAGCGGGGTAATTAAGGCAGCTATGACACCGATTCGTGTCGTGTGCCAGAATACGTTGAATCTGGCGCTATCAACGGCGAAGCGCTGTTGGGCGACCAATCATACGGGAGATATCCGGGGAAAATTGGAAGATGCGAAGAACACGCTGCTTTATGCGGATAAATATATGGCGGAACTGGGAAAGACGATTGATTATCTGAATCAACAGAAATTATCCGATCGTCAGGTGCTGGAATATATAGATTCTATGTTCCCATTGCTGCTGAATCCGTCGGAACAGCAGGTAAAAAATATTATGCGCATGAAAGAAGATATGAAAGCGAGGTATTTTGATGCGCCAGATTTACAGCATATAGGAAAGAACGCATATCGTTTTATCAATGCGGTATCTGATTTTGCAACCCATGCCAAGCCGCTGAGAACGCGGAGTGGTTACCGGGAGAATCTATTTGCCCGGACGGTGGATGGGAATGCGATGATAGATAAGGCGTATGAAATGGTAAAGACGGCATAGTGGTAAAAATGAGAGTATCCGTTCAAATGCGGGTACTCTTTTTCTTTTGCCCGTTTGAGAAAAACAGGAGGGATGAGACATGATCGGAAATAAAATTCGTCTTTTAGAAGCCAGTGAAATTGAATGCAGGGTCGGAAGTATAGGGAAAAATGGCTTGAGTTTGCTTCTATATAAAGATGCCCGTGTGGATCAAAAGATTTTGGATGAATGCTTTTCTCCATGTGGATGGAAAAGGACGCATCAGGAGATAGGCGGAAATCTGTATTGTACGGTAGAGGTGTGGGATGCCGAGAAACAGCAATGGATAGCCAAGCAAGACGTAGGGACGGAGAGTTACACGGAAAAAGAAAAGGGACAGGCATCGGACAGCTTTAAACGTGCCTGTGTCAACTGGGGAATTGGGAGAGAGCTATATTCGGCTCCGTTCATTTGGATTCCGGTGGAGAAAGCCGCGATTTCATATGATGGGAAAAGATATACAACATCTGAACATTTTCGGGTGTCGGCTATCAGCTACACATCAAACCGGGAAATAGAAAGTCTGGAGATCTGTAATGCCAAAGGAGGCGTCGTATTTAGAATGCAGTCAGCAGGAACTTCTTCTAACAAGCCGGGAAGAGTGTCCGAAACAGTCAGAGCACATCTGTCGGATAAGATGCGGCGGGATTTGCAAAAAGAATTAGAGCGAACAGGGATTTCACTGGAACAGGTATTGGCACGTTATCATTTAGAAAGGATTGAGCAGATGAAGCCGGAGCATTATCGGGATGCGATGAGTGGACTGAAAAAGTCGAAACCCGTAGCGGCTGCCTAAAATGGGACAAGGAAAGGAGAAATAGTTATGTGTAAGACAATATCAACAATGGGAATGGAGCATGAGGAATGGTTGAGGTTGCGGAAAGGAGGAATCGGAGGTTCGGACGCTGGAGCTGTGTGTGGATTGAATCCATATAGAAGTCCAATGGCGGTTTATTGGGAGAAGACAACGGATACGTTGGATTTATCGGATAATGAAGCAATGCGGCAGGGAAGAGATTTGGAAAACTATGTTGCACAGCGGTTTACAGAAGAGACGGGTAAAAAGGTGCGGCGTTCTAATAAGATGTATTGGAGCGAAACGCATCCGTTTATGTATGCGGATGTGGATCGGCTGCTTGTGAGGGAAGATGCAGGTCTGGAGTGTAAGACGGTAAGCGCCTACAATGCGGGAAAATGGGAGAATGGAGCGATTCCTATGCATTATCTGATGCAGTGTATTCATTACATGGTGGTAACCGGAAAACGTACCTGGTATATCGCGGCGGTCATACTGGGACAGGGATTCGTATATTCTCGGATTGACTGGGATGAAGAAATGGCAGACCAGCTGATAGCATTGGAAGAGGATTTTTGGAAGAATCATATCTTGATGAGGCGGATGCCAGAACCGGATGGATCTGCATCATGCAGCGCTGTGCTGGAAGAATATTTTCATCGGTTCAAAAAGACGGAAACAAGAGAGCTGTCAGCGGCGATGGAAACAAAATTGAACCGCAGGCAGGATATTTCAGAGGAAATGAAACAGCTGGAGAGGGAAAAGGCGCAGATTGAGCAGGAGGTAAAGGTATTTATGGATGGATGCGGGGAGGCAAACAGCGAACATTACCGGGTAGTGTGGCAGGAAATTGCTTCAGAATGCTTGGATATAAAACGTCTGAAGCAGGAGAAGCCGGAGGTCTATCGGGAGTATGTGCAGAGTAGGAAGAGTAGCCGGTTTACCGTAAAAGTAGCGTAATGTTAAAAATATAGAACCATAGAAGCAGTGAGAGCAAAAGAATGTTCTCACTGCTTTTTTGACAAATTGACTGAAATGGAAAAATACAAGGAAAATTTCCACGTTATTATCAAATGAAATTTCAAGGAAAAAGAGATATATTAAAAAAAAGGAGGAAGATACAGTTGCAAAAGGTTGAAAAAGCTAGACCTCAGGATTTAGTGGGGATATATGGTGATTTGGCTGAAATTATAGGTGTAGATAATGCTATTATTATATACAAATATTTCAAAGGACAGCAAGTATCTTTTCCGACACGTTTATACTCAAAAGATTTTATTGTAAGTCAAGCTATTTCGGATGAGTCTCAGACAATAAAAAAGCTGGCAACACAATATGGATATTCTGAACGAAGATTAAGGCAGATTATTCAAGAAAAGAAGTAATTTAATGGGAGTGTGTTATGAGTAAGACATGGTTAGAGATAGCGGGGGCAGTCTTAGATAGTGTAGATTCAGACCGTGATATTTTTTCTGGGGGGTTGAATGCAGCAAAATCAGATTATGAAGAAAAAAAGCGAATTTTGCATAGGATTACTTTGATTTTATTTATTATTTGTGCTGCAAGTATAGTTGCAAAGTGTTTTCTTTTATAAGTATATTGAGAGGAAAAATATGAGCAATTTAACAAATGAGTTACGAAATAGTGCTAAGGACATGAAGGAAACCGCTAATTATATTGATATGGGTGCAGATTATATTGACAAAGGACAAAAAATTGCTGAGTATTGGTTAGATGCTAATAAGCGCAAGGAGATAAGAGCGCAAGTTGAATTGTGGAGAAAAAAGGAATCCAGAATGACTAAAAAGTATATTTTCCTATGGCTTATCATGATTAGCGGGACAATTTATTTTTGGATAAGGTAAGTGGGGGTTATGAGATTAAATATAAAAACTACGCAGTGTTGTGCAGCTTGTGAGTTTTGGGACGATGTTGGAAGAACGGCAATGTCACCGACTATTGGTAGAAATATGTGGGAAGTTAATAAAAAGGAACAGAGGTTATGTTTGCGAAAACGTATTCTGAAGACGGCTTTGGGAAGGTGTCAAGAATATAAATGCAAGTTAAAGGTGTTATAGAAAAATGTTTTATGTATTAATATTCCTTTTTATTTGGCTTTATTGGATAGCACCTTTACTTATCCAAATCATTTTATTTGTAATAGATGCATTTGTTCCAGATATGGTTCCAGTAGTGGATGAATTATTTATGTTAATTGCTATAATTAATCGCATCAAAAAATATGTTGTGATTAGTAATTTCGTGAGGAAGCATAAATTTTTTACAATATTACTTTTGATAGCTGTCGTTACTGGAATTGTGTTTATAGTTCGCTGGATAATTGGAATTATTGTGGGGTAAAGATGAGAAAAGTAAATTGTAGAAATACAGATCAATGCTTATTTTGTAAATACTGGCATGGAAGTGATCCAAAGATGAATTATAGGACAGGAGAATGTCACTATAATGTTGAGATAGGACAGTGTTTAAGAAAAAATGCATCTTGTGATTCGGAACATATTTGCGGCTCTTATCAGAAGAAGCTGCTTTATATGTAAAAAATAAGGAGGACAAAATATGATACCGAGTGAAAAGTGGAGACCTCGTTGCAAATGTTGTGGTAGAACTGGTACTACAATTAGTGGGTTACATGGAAAACCAAACAGGATACCTACAATTCCGAGTAAGTGCCCAAATACACCAGATGGTAAACATCGACTGGAATGGGAGAAGTGTTAAAAAGTAAGTACTGTTCTGCAAAAACCGCTTTTGTCAAGTAAGACAAGAGCGGTTTTTGTCGAATGGATTCATGCAGTATTATTGATTAGGATATTTCGTCTTTCAAAATTTCTATGAATTGATCGGGAGTACAAACCGGAACGGGGCTTTTGGCATAGTCTTTTGTATTTCGGGTAATTAAATAATCAACATGGGTACGTATAGCAGTTTCAATCATAACAGCGTCTTCGAAATCTGTGGTTTCAGAAGTGAGAGCGTGGAAAATATCTTCTGCGGATGTATCGAGCATGCCGATCAAACTAAATAGTTGATTTAGCATTTTACGGCTTGCTTTATCACTGTGGGTACAGCGATGCATTAGATAATAGATATCTGTTGCTGATTTGGCAGTAATATAGCCTGAAAATTGATCGGTTGCAGCTGCAAAAAATATCTCCTTGGAAGTGGATGCAAAAGGTTCTCTTTTTTGGAGAAAGTCTATGACGACACAGGTGTCAATTAAAGCTTTCATATTTTGCTTAATCTCTCCTCTCTTACGTCGTCCAGAGTCACGGTATCTGGAAGGCTGCCAAACAGAGATTCTACAGTATCAATTTTGTTTTGATATGGAGAAGTGAGCTTGGCGATTGTTTTTCCGTTTTTAGTGATGAAAATGTCTTCTTTTGCGGCAAGCAGTAAATATTTTCCAAAATTATTTTTGAATTCGGTTGCTGTAATCGACATGGAATCACCATCCTTTCTTCTGTACGATTATTATATTACTTTCGAACGGTTTTATCAATAAAATCATACGATTTATTTAAAGGAATTTTTTTGATATAAATATTGTATATGGATGCTATCTGGAATATAATCAATTTGTATGGAATGAGTCTACCGACACTTGCTTTTTGCGAGAAGATTTTTGACAGGAGCGTTTAGATTCCAGCGGTATATATGGATGAGATTCAAACGCGACTGGCGGAAAATCGTCTTGCAAAAACAAGTGTATAGTATATGAGAGCAGGAGGCGTATGTATGCTTGCGGATACATTTATTGAGAATGCTAAGGTGGGTAAGAATGGTCAGGTTACGATTCCACAAAGCATACGTGAGATTTTAGGGGTATCTAATGGCGATAGAATTACTTTTATTGTGGAGAATGGAAGCGTTAGGCTTATTAATTCGGCTGTTTATATGATGCAGAGTTTACAGGCAGAGATGGCGGGAGTAGCAGAAGAAACAGGGCTTATATCGGACGAAGCAGTAATGGATTTAGTGAAAGAAGTCCGCTTGGAAAAAGGGGTGTAATAAGAGAGCCGTAACAGGAAATAAAGGTCTTTAAGAGTTCGGCATAGTAAAATTGAAGTGTATATAGAGAGACGGATTTTGTCCAATTATAAAAAAATAAGGCACCAATAGGGCCCCAAATGAGTGCACCGTGTCTGGGAATGTAGTATTTATGCGGCTTCCAGAGACTGGCGATCAAGGTCTGCAACACCCTGATCACCAGTTCAAATCTGGTTGTCGCCTCTGAGGAATCATCGAAAGATGGTTCCTTTTTTTATTTTACAAGAATTTTCGGAATTTTAACTGTTTGATTAGCTGTAAAGTAAGATGCGCTATCCGATTTTCACATCTTCTGCTATAATAGAATCATTCACGAAACGGCATTTTAAATAGCCGCGACAAAATTATTTTATAATATGGAGGAAGCGAAAATGGCAGAAAAATTACAGGAATACAGCCTGACCTGGGAAGTAACGGATGAGATGACGGCAAAGCGAATCGGAAGCGCAGGTTCCCAAATTTTGTCTACTCCGAATATGGTGGCCCTGATGGAGGCGGCAGCGCTGGAACTGGCGAAATCGTATCTGGAGGAAGGACAGACGACGGTCGGAGCGGAGATTCACTGCCGCCATCTGGCGCCGACGCCGGTGGGAATGAAGGTAACAGCGACTGCAAAACTCCGCAGCATTGAGCGCCGGAAAATGTGGTTTGATATTGAAGTAAACGATGAGAAGGGCAAATGCGGCGAAGGGTCCCATCTGCGGATCATGGTAAATTCAAAGGCGATGAGCGACAAGGCTGCGAGCAAGGCGGAATAAGGAGTATCAGGTTTAAGTATCATGCGTGCATTTTGCCGTTCTGGAATAAGGGGGAGCGGCAAAATCAGCTTGTGGTATGCCATGCGTGTGAATAGAGATAAAGAAAAGTGACTGGTCACGTGTGTGTGCAGTAACATAGAAAGAGAGGCAGCGGTGCGGACAGAAACGATAGGGTGGATCATTGGCATTTTGATTGCGGCAGCGCTTGTCTGGTGGATTTACCGCAAAATAAAGAGGAAAATACGGCAGCTGGCGAGTACGCCGGAGGTACAGGTGTTTCGGTATGTGGCAAAGCATTTATCGGAAGGTGATTTGACGCAGCCAGACGCATCCAAACCGCGTTCGCTGGCGGGAATGGACCGGCTGTGCCTGCCGCAGATTGCAAAAGATTTCCCGGAGTTTAACTGGAGCGAGTGGAAGACTCAGATCGAGACAGAATTGAGAAAAAAACTGGAAAAAGAGTATCAGAAGGTACATATCCACCGGACGGTCATCAGCCGCTATCAGAAGGAAAAAGGACTCTGCCGGATTCTGTGTGAGTCGGCGGTCGAGTATGAGGAAATGACTGAATATGAGAAAACGCCTGAGATGCAGTCAGAACTGCATTCGAATCTGATTCAGACAGTTTATGAGACGGAACTGGTGTATGTCTATGAGGATGCGAAAACAGCAGGGGCAGCGGTTTCGCTTATCTGTCCAAACTGCGGTGCACCGATTCAGAAGCTGGGGTTGAAAAAGTGTGAATATTGTGGTTCCGTGCTGGAAGTCCAGAATAAGAAGGCGTGGAGACTGCTGGAGATGCGGGAAAAGTAAGCGGGTGATCTCACGGTAGAATCCGGTGATGGGGAGAGAATGCTCCCAGATAAATTGCAGAAGAGTTTTATATGGGGGCAGGAGCTTCCTGATGGCTGCCGCGAAAGCGGACAACCATGCAGGTAGTTTCCTGCCATTTGTCTGTGCCCGGAACGGAGGGAGCTTCCAGCGAAATGCCGACACCAACCGTTCCAAGCCAGACCGCTGTTTCCGTCAGAGGCTTGTCGAACTGGCGGATGGAAGTTTTAAGATCCAGATGGGAATGCAGCATTTATTCTGTTTCAACTGGATGTAAATTCATAACCAGCTTTTCCGGATGCCGCCTAATCCACCGCAATGCAATCAGGCAGATGGCAACGGAGATGAGAGATCCGCTCGGCGCTGCGAGTCCCATCGGATACAGTGTTTCTGGGAAATAGCGGCAGGCAAGCCATGCCAGCGGGATGCGCGCTACCACGATCGAGATGCAGTTGTGCAGGAACGACAGCCCGGACAGTCCGCAGGCGCAGAAGAAACCGCTGCAGCAGAAATGGATACCGGCGATCATGCAGTCCAGCACATAGCTCTTCATATACTGGGTTCCGAGCCGGACAACCTCGGCCTCATCAGTAAAGAGGGAGACGGCGGCACCGGCAGCAAACTGCATGGCAATTGCGATGATCAGCCCGAAAGAAAATGTGATGCAGATCGCGTAGCGCAGCGTCTGACGGGCACGCTCAGGTTTTCCGGCGCCCAGATTTTGAGCGGAGAGGGCGGAAACCGTGGAGAGAAGCGAGGATGGAACCAGAAACAGGATTCCGATCAGCTTTTCAACGATTCCGACCGCCGCCGCATCATTTAATCCGCGCTGGTTGGCAAACATGGTAATAACCAGAAAAGAAACCTGTATAAAGCCGTCCTGAATTGCAACTGGGATTCCGACCTGCAGGATGGAGGCTATGGTAGTCTTATGTGGATGGAGGTCACGGAGACGAAAACCCGGAAACATCCGTTTTTTAATGATTACGACCAGGGCGATCAGGACACTGCACATCTGTGACAGGGTCGTGCCGAGCGCCGCGCCGGACGGACCGAGCGAAAACACGCCCATTAAAAGGTAATCAAGCGCAATATTGATAATACAGGCGATTGCAACGAAATACATCGGACTTTTGGAGTCGCCCATGCCGCGGAAAATAGAGCTGATGATATTGTAGGCGGTGATGAACGGGATGCCGGCAAAGCAGATCATCAGATATGCCGCGGTGCCGTTTACCGCTTCCTCCGGGACAGACAGGAGCCTGATAATGCCGTGAACCGCCGTCAGCAGAAGTCCGGTCAGAAGAATGGACAGACCTGCAAATAAGGAAATCGTGTTACCGATGCCGCGCGCCGCAAGCTTCCGGTCACCCGCGCCGACCGCGCGTCCGATGAGAACCGTTGCGCCCATCGCCAGACCAACGATCATAACCGTCAGCATATGCATGACCTGACTGCCGACCGAGACCGCCGTCGTCCCATCCACGCCTCCAAACTGCCCGATAATAAACAGATCTGCCATGCCGTAGAGTGTCTGCAAAAAATAAGATAACAAATATGGCAGGGAGAAATAGATAACTGTTTTCAGCACACTGCCGGAGGTGAGATTCTTTTCCATGAATAAATCCTCGTCTTTCTGGTAAAAATAGATGACTCTGCCGTCGGCCGTCAGAAAGAAAACGTCGTAGAAATCATTTTCTGAGTATAGTTTATCAGAAATAACTATAATGTCTACAATAATTATAGGGTCAAGGGAAGAAAATCCTTGTTTTTAAGTAGGAAATTTGTGGTATAATATGAGCACTTAGCGAGGTGTTTTCGAGCTTAGTGCGAGTCATACCTAAATACTTAATGAAGCAGAGCCAAAGGCGATAGCTGAATTTAGTATTTATGGTATAATATGAGAAGTCAAATAAAACCCACTTTGATTTTACACAGGAGGTTTCATGAGTTTAGAGTTTAAAAAAATTGAAGTTAACAGTATCCAGGAGATGCTTCCGTTTTACGCGATGCGCCACAATATGACGTGCGACAGCGTATTTCTGGAGAGCTATGTCTGGAAAGATTATTATAATGTCCGCTATGCAATCTGGGAAAATAAGGCGCTTTTATGGCTGATGGAGAATGAAGGACGTTGTTTTTCCGCGATGCCGCTGTGCCGGGAGGAAGACCTGCCGGGGGCGTTTGCGGCGATTGAGGAGTATTTTAATGAAGAACTGGGATATCCGCTGGTTATCAATCTGGCGGATGAGTATGCAGTGAAATATTTAAATCTGCCGGAGGACAAATATCTGGTGGAAGAGCAGGTCGATTCGAGGGATTATCTCTACAACGGCGATGCGATGCGTTCCCTGGCGGGAAAGAAACTGCATAAGAAGAAAAACCGCGTCAACGCATTTAGGCGCGAATATGAGGGGCGCTATGAGTACCGCCGTCTGTGTTGTTCGGACAGCCACGATGTCTGGGTTTTTCTGGACCGCTGGAGACAGCAGAAGGGCGAGGAGGTCGAGGAACATCTCGATTATGAGGTAAAGGGCATTCATGATATTCTGAAAAATTGTTCAGAATTCAGCATCCACATGGGCGGCGTGTATATCGACGGTCAGATGGAGGCATTTACGATCGGAAGCTACAATCCGGTGGAACATATGGCGGTTATCCATATTGAGAAGGCAAACCCGGAGATCAACGGTCTGTACCAGTTTATCAACCAACAGTTCCTGATAGAGGAATTTCCTGAGGCTGAGTGGGTAAACCGCGAGGACGATATGGGCTTAGAGGGACTCCGGAAGGCGAAAATGACGTATTATCCGGCGGATTATGCACGCAAATATCTGGTAGAACAGCTGTTAAACGGCAGCAAGGGCTATCACTGGGCGGAGCAGATCGCCAATACGACGGCGGGAAGTGTGCTGACGTATCTGGATGCGGAGGATAAGGACGAGACGAAGCATCTCTGGCATATGTGTTTCCCGGAAGATTCGGAGAGTTTTATCGAGTATTATTATAAGGAAAAGACGAAGGATAACGAGATTCTGGTGAAAAAGGATAATGGACTTCTGATTTCGATGGTGCAGTACAATCCGTATGCGGTGAAGCTGCGTGGACGCCTCTGGAAGCTCGATTATCTGGTCGGGGTGGCGACCGAGGAGAGCCGCCGCCGCGAAGGACATTTCCGGGACGTATTTGTGAAAATGCTTCACGACGAGGAGGCAGCCGGAAAGCCGATCACGTATCTGGTCCCGGTCAACCCGGCTGTGTATGCGCCGATGGGATTTACCTTCATCGGAAATGTGGCATCCTATGAGCTGACCGAGAAGGCGAAACAGACGCTGACGCGCACGGTGTGCCAGGATACTCCGGAGGACTGCGGGCGGGCTGCCGTCTATATGGAACAGTGGCTGGGCGCACGGTATGAGATGTATACGCGCCGGGATGCGGCGTATGTGAGCCGTCTCATCAAGGAGCTGGCTTCTGAAAATGGCACGTTGGAATTTCTGGAACAGGACGGCAGGCTGGTTGGCCTGGATGCCTACTGGGGCTGGGAAGTCCGTGAACACCGGCTTTTGTATGCGGAGGACGCATACACGGTCAAGACGGGCGAGAAGCCGTGGAATATGGCGCGCCTGACGAATATCGGGGCGCTGCTGGCGGCATTTGGCTTAAAACAGGCAGAGCAGCAGGGAGAAGAAAAACGTATGCTCACACTGGGCATCCGTATGAATGATCCGATTCTGGAAATGAACAACGGTGAGTTTGTCTGGACGATTGGGGAGACAGGTTCCAGCCTGAAGGCGCGGAAACCGGAGCCGGATACCTGCGGCTGCACGGAAAATGTTTCCATATGGCTGGAGACGAAGCCGGAAGAGCTGGTGAGCTGGCTGTTTGGCTGCCGGAAAGCGGAAGAAATCTGGGGCGGACAGCTTGAAAATAAGGGGCTGGCAGAGATTCTGGCACAGGTGGATACGGTGAACGGCGTGTATCTGGATGAGATCGTGTAGAGTGCGTGCTGTAATTGTATAGGATAGAGAATGTGCTGATTTCATGTAAACTAATAGCAACCGCTTTTATGTTTTCAGAAAAAGGAGAGGAGAGTGCGTCAGATGGGAGAGACAGACACATTAAAAAAATGGATTAATGAGTCAAATTATATTGTATTTTTTGGCGGGGCGGGTGTTTCGACCGAGAGCAATATCCCGGATTTTAGAAGCACGGACGGGCTGTACCATCAGGAGTATGACTATCCGCCGGAAACGATTTTAAGCCACAGCTTTTATATGAGAAAGCCAGAGGAATTTTACCGGTTTTACCGCAATAAGATGCTGTTCCCGAATGCAAAGCCGAACCGGGCGCATCTGGCGCTGGCGAAGCTGGAGCAGGAAGGAAAGCTGAAAGCGGTTATTACCCAGAATATCGACGGGCTGCACCAGGCAGCAGGCAGCAAAGAGGTGCTGGAGCTGCACGGATCGGTGCTCCGCAACCATTGTACGCGCTGCGGCAGGTTTTACGGATTGGATGATATTTTGAAGATGAAGGGCGTGCCGAAGTGCGGCTGCGGCGGCGTGATCAAGCCGGATGTCGTGCTGTATGAGGAAGGACTGGACAATGAGGTAATTGAGCGGTCAATTGCCCATATCCGCAAGGCAGATATGCTGATCATCGGCGGCACCTCGCTGGTGGTGTACCCGGCAGCGGGGCTGATTGATTATTATCATGGAAATAAACTGGTTCTGATCAATAAATCAGCGACCTCGCGCGATGGTCAGGCGGATCTGGTTATCAGCGACAGCATCGGGAAGGTGCTGGGGGACGCGGTCGGAGTATAAGGTAGTAACAGGGGAGAGAGGAAATGGTATACGAGGTTGGAGATATTGTAAAACTCAAAAAGCCGCACCCGTGCGGCAGCCATGAGTGGGAGATCCTGCGGGTCGGCGCGGATTTCCGTTTGAAATGTGCCGGCTGCGGGCATCAGGTGATGATGGCACGACCATTGGTAGAAAAGAGTACCAGAGGACTGAAAAAAGCGGGAGAGAAGTCCGAATAAGAGCGGCGGGTGGGCGTACAGATGCAGGCAGCTTCATGATCTGGCAGTCAGTAAAAGAATGCAGTAAGAAGGGGCAGAAAGCCCGGAAAAAACGAGAAAATTTACATAGAAAATCTCGAAAAAGTGCTTGCCAAGCCGTTCCTTTTTTGGTATCATAGATATTCGGTAATATATAACACAAAAATCCTTACTCCCTGCTGGAGTCAGGGGGTCAGTGACCACAAGGAGGTAAGAAAGAGCATGAACAAATATGAATTAGCAGTTGTTCTTAGCGCAAAACTCGAGGACGAAGAGAGAGCCGCAGCGATGGAGAAAGTAACAGGTTACATCACACGTTTCGGCGGTACAGTAACTGACATTGATGAATGGGGCAAGAAGAGACTTGCTTACGAGATTCAGAAAATGAAAGAAGGATTCTACTACTTCGTACATTTCGAGTCTGATTCCGTATGCCCGAATGAGGTGGAGAACCACATCCGCATCATGGAGCCGGTTATCAGATACTTATGCGTAAGACAGGATGCGTAAGAGTAGATAAAGAAAGAGTGATCGTATGAATAAAGTAATTCTGATGGGCAGATTAACGAGAGATCCGGAAGTGAGATACTCTCAGGGCGAGAGAGCTATGGCAATCGCCAGATACACGCTGGCAGTAGACCGCAGAGGCCGCAGAGGCGGAAACGGAGACGACAGCGCACAGACAGCGGATTTCATTCCGTGTGTTGCATTTGACAGAGCAGGCGAATTCGCTGAGAAGTATTTTCATCAGGGAACCAAGCTCGTAGTAACCGGAAGAATTCAGACTGGCAGCTATACCAATCGTGACGGCCAGAAAGTATATACGACAGAAGTGATTGTAGAGGATCAGGAATTTGCAGAGAGCAAGAATGCGGCATCTGGCAACAGCGACGGCGGTTACCGTCCGGCAGAGCGCCCGGCTCCGTCCAGCGCAATCGGCGATGGATTCATGAATATTCCTGATGGAGTAGAAGACGAAGGCCTTCCGTTCAACTAGGTTCGGGAATCGGTCCCCCGGCGGACGGAGTGCGCGAGAGCGCCATCAGGCTGATGTGTGTGAAGGAGGAAAGACCAATGGCATTCAATAAAGGCGATAAAACAGACGCTTCCAAGATCAGAAGAGGCGGTATGCGTAGAAGAAAAAAAGTTTGTGTATTCTGCGGCGAGAAGAACGGCGAAATCGATTACAAAGATACAAATAAATTAAAGAGATACGTATCCGAGAGAGGAAAAATCCTTCCGAGACGTATCACTGGCAACTGTGCTAAACATCAGAGAGCTCTGACTGTAGCTATCAAGAGAGCAAGACATCTGTCCCTGATGCCGTATGTTTGCGAGTAATCCTTGTAAAATAAGGTTTTTTTAAGGGTAAAAGAAGATTTTTACTCAAATTTCACTCAATTATTGAGGATAAAAATGATTGGGATTCCATGTGAGAGATCATGTGGGATCCCTTTTTGTATAATAGGAAATTCCATGGAATTCCCTATTACACAAAAAGACAAATTTCAAAAATAAGTGCTTTACAAAGACGCTTTAGTATGCTAATATGGTAGCATATTAAAAAGCGAGACGGAAACCGGCAAAGGGAGAACGGCTTCCACTGTCTGAAAATGAGGAGGACACTAATTATGAAAAAGAGATTTGTGAGCGCAGCGCTGGCTGCAGTAATGGCACTTTCCATGACCGCATGTGGCAGCAGCAACAGCGCAGCAGAGACAACCGCAGCAGACACAGAGGCGGCTGAGAGCCAGGCAGAGGAAACCACCGCAGAAGAGGCGAAGACAACCGACGGCGGCACTCTGATTGTTGGCTTCGATCAGGATTTCCCGCCGATGGGATTTGTAGGCGATGACGGCGAGTACACCGGATTTGACCTGGAGCTGGCACAGGAAGTTGCAAAACGTCTGGGTCTGGAATATAAGGCACAGCCGATTGCCTGGGATTCTAAAGATATGGAGCTTGAGTCCGGCAATATCGACTGCATCTGGAATGGATTTACGATGACGGGTCGTGAGGATGATTACACCTGGACTGAGCCGTACATGGCAAACCAGCAGGTATTTGTCGTAGCCAATGATTCGGATATCAGCAGCCAGGCGGATCTGGCAGGCAAGATCGTAGAGGTTCAGGCAGATTCTTCCGCAGAGGCAGCTTTAAAAGAGGCACCGGAACTGACCGCTACTTTCAAGGAGCTTCTGACAACCGCTGATTACAACACCGCATTCATGGATCTGGAGCAGGGCGCCGTTGATGCCATTGCGATGGACGTAATCGTAGCAGGCTATCAGATTCAGCAGAGAAACGCTGATTTCAAGATCCTGGACGATTCCCTTTCTGAGGAAGAATACGGCGTAGGCTTCAAGAAGGGCAACACCGAGTTAAGAGATAAAGTTCAGAGCACTCTGGAAGAGATGGCAGAGGATGGAACCTTACAGGAAGTTTCTGAGAAATGGTTTAGCAAAGACGTAACTACCATCGGCAAATAGTAATTAATCGTTGATTGTAAAAACGAAACATTATTAAATAATAGGAATAGGGACGGCTGTGAATGATTTCATGGCAGTCCCCATTCGCGGTTTATGTGTTTAACTGTGAAGTCACAGCACATTCCGTTACCGGGCACGTATGCGTGAACAGTAACGAATCTACATTTTAGAAAGCAGGTATGGAATAATTATGGGTAAGATGACACTCCAGCAGATGATTACACAGCTTGCGGGTGGTATGGCAGTCAGCACACAGATTTTTGTGGTGACGCTGCTGTTCTCACTTCCGTTAGGACTCGTGATCGCGTTTGGGCGTATGTCGAAGAACAAGCTGATCCAGACGATTGTAAAGGTATATATTTCGATTATGCGAGGCACGCCGCTGATGCTGCAGCTCATGGTGGTGTATTTTGGTCCGTATTATCTGTTCCGCATCAAAGTCGGCAGCAGTTACCGTCTGTGGGCTACCTTCATCGGTTTTGTCATTAACTATGCGGCATATTTTGCCGAGATTTACCGTAGCGGCATCCAGTCGATGCCGGTCGGACAGTATGAGGCAGCGGAGATTCTGGGTTATGGAAAGGCACAGACCTTCTTCAAGATCATCCTGCCGCAGGTAATCAAGCGGATTCTTCCGTCGGTGACGAATGAGGTCATCACGCTGGTAAAAGATACGTCTCTGGCGTTTACGTTGAGCGTGGCGGAGATGTTCTCAATCGCCAAGGCGCTGGCGGCATCCCAGACGAATATGATGCCGTTTGTGGCAGCAGCCGTCTTTTACTATATTTTCAATCTGGTTGTGGCAGTTGCAATGGAATGGATTGAGAAAAAGCTGGATTATTACCGATAGAAGCGGGAGGAATGTGGAAAATGAACCTGTTAGAATTAAATCATGTGGAAAAATCATTCGGCGATCTGTCGGTTTTAAAGGATATTTCACTGAGTGTGAGCGAGGGCGAGATCGTGTCCATCATCGGACCGTCCGGCTCGGGTAAATCAACGCTTCTGCGCTGCGCGACGATGCTGGAGACGATGGACCACGGCGAGATCGTATATTTAGGAAAGAGAGCAGCCTGGACGGGCGCGGATGGCAAGGTCAGCTATGCGGACAAGAAGGACATGAAGGAGATCCGCAGCCAGTACGGTCTGGTATTCCAGAATTTTAACCTGTTTCCGCACTATTCTGTGCTGAAAAATATCACAGACGCGCCGATCCATGTGCAGAAGCGCGACAAGGAGACGGTTTATAAAGAGGCGCGCGAGCTTCTGAAAAAAATGGGTCTGGAGGATAAGGAGGACTATTATCCGTACCAGCTCTCCGGCGGTCAGTGCCAGCGTGTGGCGATCGCCCGTGCATTGGCACTGAATCCGAAGATTCTGTTTTTCGACGAGCCGACCTCCGCACTGGATCCGGAGCTGACGGGAGAAGTATTGAAGGTTATTAAGTCGTTAGCGGATCTGCACATCGCGATGGTGATTGTTACCCATGAGATGGCGTTTGCGAAAGATATTTCCCACCGCGTGATCTTCATGGCAGACGGACTCATCGTCGAGGAGGGCGCGCCGGAGAAGGTGTTTGCTTCGGATAATGAGAGAACGAAGAACTTTTTGGGACGGTATGGGAAGATTCTGTAAGAAATAATTAGGAAAATGGAAGATGGGCGTTGCTGGTTTTGGAGTGGAAAATCGGCGACGCCCGTTTTTTATGGGGAAGCATTTTATGGGGAAGCATATAAGTGTTATTTGCAATTTTACAGTAAATGTGATACGCTTTTATCAAGTATTCCGATTTGCGAGGCAGTAGATACCTTTCAAAAAGGAATGGAACAGAAATAATCGAGTGTTCCGGTGATGCTGGAAGTGGTGAAAAGCGATGCTGACGTTTGAGACGGGTCTTGAAGGAAAGGGGAGCGGTTCATGGAGATTCGTATACCCTTTTTGAGATGGATGGAGTCCGCGTCTGCGCGGGCTCTTTTTGATCCATTTGCTCTATAGAAAGGCGGGGCTGGAAAAAGTGGTGCTTGTGGATGGAAGATTTTGCAGGACAGGATCGCAGCATGGTTTTTAGCGGAGATATTTGAAATGGTATCTGTTGTAGAGAAAAATTTGGACAGATAAACAGGAAGATATGAGGGAAAAACATGGAGACAGAATCAAGAGTTGCCGTGATCGGTATTGTGGTCGATCAGACGGGAGATACGGAAGAGTTGAATAAGGTACTGCATCAGTACGGGCAGTATATCGTAGGGCGGATGGGGATTCCTTACCACAAACGGAACGTGAATATTATCAGCGTCGTGATTGACGCGCCGGGTGATGTGATCAGTGCGCTGTCCGGGAAGCTGGGGATGCTGCGTGGGATTTCTTCGAAGGCGCTGTATTCGAAGGCGCCGGAAGCACAGGAATGAAAACGAGGTGACGGAATGGCAGATTTTACACGCGCGGGGCTTCGACCGTCTGACTGGTGGCGGGAGGCGGTCCGTCCAGGCGCTGAACAGATAGAAACGATTACAGAATTAAAGAGATTGATTGACCGTCTGGAAGCGGGGGAGTCCCTGACGGAGGATGAGTGGGTCAGTCTGATCGAGGGACGTTCACCGGAGCTGGCGGACTACCTCTTTGAAAAAGCGCGCTGCATCCGGGAAAGAGAGTACGGAAAAGCGGTGTATGTGCGGGGACTCATTGAGTGCAGCAATTATTGCAAAAACGACTGTCTTTATTGCGGCATCCGAAGGAGCAACCGAAATGCAAGCCGGTACCGCCTGAGTCGGGAGGAGATTCTTTCCTGCTGTGAGAATGGTTATCAGCTGGGATTCCGCACCTTTGTTTTGCAGGGCGGTGAGGATCCGGCGATGACGGACGACTGGGTGATGGAGATGGTGCAGGCGATCCGGGCAGGATTTCCAGATTGTGCGATTACTTTGTCGCTCGGAGAAAAGAAGTATGATACGTTGAAACGCTGGAAAGAGGCAGGGGCGGACCGGTATCTGCTGCGCCATGAGACGGCGGACGCGTGCCATTACGCGAGCCTGCATCCGGCAGAGATGTCATTTGAACACCGGATGCAGTGCCTGCGTGATTTAAAGGCGCTTGGTTATCAGACCGGATGCGGTTTTATGGTCGGTTCGCCGCACCAGACGGCGCGCTGTCTGGCGAGAGATATGCGTTTTATCGAAGAACTGGATCCGGAAATGGTGGGAATCGGTCCGTTTATTCCGCAGCACGACACTCCGTTTGGCGGGGAGGCGGCAGGAACGTTGGAAGAGACACTGTTTCTTTTAGGGCTGCTTCGCCTGCTGAAGCCGAAAGTGCTGCTTCCGGCGACGACAGCGCTCGGAACGATTCATCCGATGGGACGCGAACTGGGGATTCTGGCAGGCGGAAACGTCGTGATGCCGAACCTGTCTCCGGTCGGGGTGCGCGCCAAATATATGCTCTATGACAATAAAATCTGCACGGGAGACGAGGCGGCGGAGTGCATCAACTGCATGAAGAGGCGCATGGAAAGCATCGGGTACGAGGTAGTCATCGACCGGGGAGATTATAAGGGGTAAAAGCCTGCGATTTGGTTTGTTGGCATCGAAAGATGCTTACAGATAAATAAACTGACGGGGAAGGACGCGAAGGACGGCTGACCATGCTGGCATTTTTGAAATTGAAAATTCCGGAGGAAAACATGACAGCTATCATCCTGACCTGTAAGAAAAGGAGAAGAAACTATGAGTTACAATTACAACCCATCATCCCAAAAGGCAGAGGAATTTATCAATCATGAGGAAATTTTAGAGACTCTTTCCTATGCCGAGAAGAACAAAAACAATGTGGAACTGATTGACCAGATTCTGGCGAAGGCGCGGCTTCGAAAAGGGCTGAGCCACCGCGAGGCGGCAGTGCTTCTTGACTGCGAGATCCCGGAAAAGGTGGAGGAGATCTTTGAGCTGGCGCGCCAGATCAAGCAGGATTTCTACGGAAACCGGATCGTCATGTTTGCGCCGCTGTATCTGTCGAATTACTGCGTGAATGGCTGCGTGTACTGTCCATACCACATGAAAAACAAGCACATTGCCAGAAAGAAGCTGACGCAGGAGGAAATCCGCCGGGAGGTAATTGCGCTTCAGGATATGGGACATAAACGTCTGGCGCTGGAGACGGGCGAGGATCCGGTTAACAGCCCGATCGAATATGTGCTGGACAGTATCAAGACAATTTACAGTATCAAGCATAAAAACGGGGCGATCCGCCGGGTCAATGTCAATATTGCGGCGACGACGGTGGAGAATTACCGGAAGCTGAAAGAGGCGGGAATCGGAACGTACATCCTGTTCCAGGAGACGTACCATAAGGAGAGTTATGAGCGCCTGCATCCGACGGGACCAAAGCACAATTACTGTTATCACACGGAGGCGATGGACCGCGCGATGGAGGGCGGTATCGACGATGTAGGAATCGGCGTTTTATTTGGTCTGGAGTTGTACCGGTATGAATTTGCAGGACTTTTGATGCACGCGGAACATCTGGAGGCAGTTTTTGGTGTTGGTCCGCACACCATCAGTGTGCCGCGCATCCGCCGGGCGGACGATATCGACCCATCGACCTTTGACAACGGCATCAGCGACGATATTTTTGAGAAGATCGTAGCCTGCATCCGGGTGGCAGTTCCGTACACGGGCATGATTATCTCAACGAGAGAGAGCAAAGCCTGTCGGGAGCGGGTGCTGCGGCTGGGCGTATCGCAGATCAGCGGCGGTTCCCGCACCAGTGTCGGCGGATATGCAGAGGAAGAGCCGGAGGAGGAAAATTCGGCGCAGTTCGATGTGAGCGACAACCGGACACTCGACCAGGTGGTCCGCTGGCTGATGGAATTAGGCTATATCCCAAGCTTCTGTACGGCGTGCTACCGGGAAGGACGGACGGGCGACCGCTTTATGAGCCTGTGCAAGAGCGGGCAGATTCAGAACTGTTGTCATCCGAATGCGCTGATGACGCTCAAGGAGTATCTGGAGGATTATGCGGCGCCGGGGACGAAAGAGATTGGAGAGAAGCTGATTCAGGCGGAGATCGGTTCGATTCCGAAAGAAAAAGTGCAGGAGATCGTGAGAAAAAATCTGGTTGAAATTGAAAAGGGGCAGCGGGATTTCAGGTTTTAACTAAATCAGGAGGATCAAAATGGGAATGAATGAGACGCCGTCCGGCGAGCGGGTACATATCGCGTTTTTTGGACGGAGAAATGCGGGAAAATCGAGTCTGGTCAATGCGGTGACCGGGCAGGAGCTGGCGATCGTGTCGGACATCCGGGGAACGACGACCGATCCGGTCTATAAATCGATGGAGCTTCTGCCGCTCGGTCCGGTGGTTATCATCGACACGCCTGGAATCGACGATGAGGGCGAGCTGGGCTTAAAGAGAGTTGGCAAGACTCGTCAAGTCTTAAATAAGGCGGATCTGGCAGTCCTGGTGGTGGATGCGGTGGAAGGAATCAGCAGCTGGGAAGAAGAGATGATCCGGCTGTTTGAGAAGAAGGAAATCCCGTATCTGGTGGTTTACAATAAGATGGATTTGCTGACGGGAAAATCGGAACAGGAACCGGTTGTGGAACATACCGCCTATGTGAGTGCCCGGACGAGAGAAGGAATCCAGCAGTTAAAAGAGCAAATGGCACGTCTTACGTCACAGGAGACGGATGAAAAACGGCTGGCTGCGGATCTAGTAAAACCGTTTGATACGGTAATTCTGGTTGTTCCGATTGACAAGGCGGCGCCGAAGGGGCGGCTGATTCTGCCGCAGCAGCAGGTCATCCGGGATCTGCTGGACATCGGTGCGATGCCGTTTGTCTGCCGGGAAAGTGAACTTTCGGAGACGTTTGCAAAATTGAAAGAAGCTCCGGCATTGGTAATCACGGACAGCCAGGTATTTCCGCTGGTAGACCGGCTGACGCCGCCGCAGGTGCGTCTGACTTCCTTTTCCATTTTGTTTGCGCGATATAAGGGGGATCTGAAACAGGCAGCGGAGGGCGCCAAAGCGCTGGAAATGATACAGGACGGAGATCCGATTCTTATTTCTGAGGGCTGTACGCATCATCGCCAGTGTGGTGACATCGGCACGGAGAAGCTGCCGGACTGGATCCGCCAGTACACGGGAAAAGCGCCGGAGTTTCATTTTACATCGGGGACGGAATTTCCAGAGGATGTGTCCGGTTATAAGCTGATCGTTCATTGCGGCGGCTGTATGCTGAATGCGCGGGAGATGAAGAGCCGTCTTCGAAGCGCTGCCGATCAGGAGATCCCGATGACCAATTATGGGATTTTGATTGCCTATATGAAGGGAATTTTGAAACGGAGCATGGGGGCACTGGAGCCGATCAGGTAGGAAATTTTTAATGGATTTTTGCGCGTGGCTGTGAAGATACTGAACAGTTACGAAACTTAGAAATAAAGGCTGACAAAGCTGCTGGACGATGGGAATGCCTGTCGGACAGCAGCTTTGTTTCATAGGAAATTCCTTGGACTTCCCTATTACACAAAAAGGCACTAACGTGCCAATGATGCGCATTCGTGTGAAGATGTAGGTTGTCGCAAGCGACCGCGCGAGACGCCCGGATGTGCCAAGGCACATTTTTTTGCTGCCATGAGTCTGGAAAATAGCTGGAGAATATTTGGAAAAATGCAGGTTTTTTGGATTTAGCAGATGCCAGAATGTAAACTATATTAATCTAGTATGTTGACATTTAAAAATCAACGGTTTATAATAGCGAAAGTTAGCTAAATGAGAAAAATAGGATATTTTTTAAGTTGGACCGAAGAATAACCAAAAAAAGTGTTTTGATTTTGATAAGGAGTAGAAGATATGAGTTTACAACTGGCAGAAGATATTATAAAAGGACGCCGTCTGAAACGGGGCGAGGATTTAAGCTTTTTATTGAGTGAGGATCTGGATGAGCTTTGTGCGGGAGCTGATAAAATCCGAAAGGAGCTCTGCGGAAACCATGTGGATCTGTGTTCTATCATTAATGGACGAAGCGGACGCTGCGGCGAGGACTGCAAGTTTTGCGCGCAGTCAGCCTGTCATCATACGAAGGTGGAAGAATATCCATTTCTGGAGCCAGAGGAGATTCTGGAGGACTGCAAGCGTCATGAGGCAAAGAAAGTACATCGTTACTCCATCGTGACGGCGGGACGTGCGCTGACGGGAGCGGAGATGGAGAAGGCGCTTCGGGCATACCGCGCTATGAAGAAGGAATGCAAGGTAGAACTCTGCGCCTCCCACGGACTTCTGTCACAGGAAGATTTCAACCGTCTGAAAGAGGCGGGCGTGGGACGGTATCATGCTAATATTGAGACTTCCCGGAGAAATTTCCCGAATATCTGTACAACACATACATTTGAGGACAAGCTGGAGGTCATCCGGCGCGCGCAGGCGGCAGGACTTTCCGTCTGTTCCGGCGGCATCATCGGCATGGGAGAAACCTGGGAAGACCGGATCGACATGGCGATCACGCTGAGCGAGCTCGGGATCAAGTCAATTCCGATCAATATCCTGCGTCCGATTCCGGGCACGCCGCTGGAACATCAGGCAGCACTTTCGGAGGATGAGATTTTGCGGACGATTGCCATTTTCCGTTATATCAATCCGACTGCGATGGTCCGTCTGGCAGCAGGACGAAATTCAATGGAACATTCCGGCGAACAGGCATTCCGTTCCGGCGCAAACGCAGCCATCACCGGAGATATGCTGACAACCTCCGGAAACCGCATCAGCGAGGACCAGGAGATGCTGGCGTCGATGGGATTCACATTATAAAAAAGGGGTATCCATATCATGAGTAAAACACTTTCCGCAGAAGCGGAGCACAAACCTTACTTTACAACCAAACGGATGGCGCTGATTGGCGTGATGACGGCGGTAACCTGTATTCTGGGACCGTTCTCGATTCCGCTTCCATTCAGCCCGGTTCCGATTTCCTTTACAAATCTTGCCATTTATCTGGCAGCATATGTGCTGGGAATGAAGGCCTGCACGGTGAGTTACCTGATTTATATGCTGCTTGGCATGGTGGGCGTTCCGGTATTTTCCGGATTTACGGCAGGAGTCGGTAAGCTGGCAGGACCGACCGGCGGCTATCTCGTCGGATTTATCCTGATGGCGCTGATTGTTGGATTTTTCGTGGATCATTTTCCGGGCAAAGTAGCCCTGCATATCGTTGGCATGGTACTGGGACTGGCGATTTGCTATATTTTCGGAACGGTATGGCTGGCAGGTCAGCTTAACATGACCTTTGTAGCCGGACTGGGTGTGGGCGTTATCCCGTATCTGCCGGGCGATGCAGTCAAAATCATTTTCACAGCTTTGATCGGACCGAAGCTGCGCCGTGAAATTTACCGCTTAGGAGAGTAAAAAGCGTCTGGCTGTAAAAATGACTGTTTAGATAAAATGATATTTAAAATGAAGGACAGATGGGTGAAAGTGGAATACATAAAACGCTTTCATCCATCTTTTTTTGCTGAATGAAACGAAGAAGTTGGTTCACATTTTATAGAAACTAAGAAGAAAAGAAAAAATAAAGGTAAAAGAAAACAGAAATAATCGCATATATGGAATAAAATACAGAAAAATAAGAAGTGAGTGTGACTAAACTTGAACAATTTCGGGGCGTGTGTTATACTAAAGACAGAAAAAAGAGGGAGATTCCGGAGGAACAGGGAGGAGGCAGTTGTATGGAGAAAAAGATTATCACTATCAGTCGTGAATATGGAAGCGGAGGTCGTCAGATTGGTCTGGCTGCCGCTAAAAAACTGGGAATGGAATTTTATGATAAGGAATTGATCGATGCTGCTGCGAAGGAGATCGGTTTTCCAGCGGAAATTATTGCGGATCGTGAGCAGCGCCTGACAAACAGCCTGCTTTACAATTTCGCGATGGGAACTTTGTATGGACTTTCCTATCCGAAGGAGCCGAAGCTCAGTGAACTGCCATTGACAGAGCAGATCTATGTGGCGCAGAAGAAGGCGATCGAGGAGGCGGCAAAGCGCGGAAGCTGCGTATTTATCGGAAGATGTGCTGATTATATTCTGAGAAGCCGTCCGGATGTACTGCGTGTCTTTGTTTATGCGGATCGTGATATCCGGCTCCGCCGCGCGATTGACGAATATGGGGATCTGGAAGAGCATATCGATGAATTTATGCACCAGACCGACAAACGCCGCCGGATCTACTATGAAAACTATACGAATCAGCGCTGGGGCGACAGAGAAAACTATGATCTGATGCTGAACAGCGGAGATTTGGGAATTGAGAAGTGCGTGGAGTTGATTTGCCAGGCGGTGAAGTAAAAGAAGAGTGGCATTTATAGTTTCATGCAGTCGATATGAGGATATCTAAGATAACAGATGCAAAGAAGATGATTGAAATTTTTTGTAGTTATGTTATCTATATATAAAGGATCTCACCGATAGACGGTTGGACCCTTAAATGATAAGTTAAAAATAACCGCTCAAGTTTGCAGGACCGGGGCGGTTATTTTTGTGTCTTATTACTAGCTCGACCAACTTTATAGTCGAGACTAAAGCATATAAAGCATTTCGTAAAAGATATACGAGCGCAGGTTACTGTACACGTATGCGTGAATAGTAACTAGCACGTTATTGTTCGCGGGTAGGCACTTTTGGAACCGAAAGTGCCGTAAGAAAACGTGGTGGCAGCAGGAATTTGCCGTATTTAAATGCGAAGCCACGGCAAATTCCGTTACTGGGCACGTATGCGTGCACAATAACTAGCACGGCGGCTCTGGTTTGTCAATGGGGGATTGTCTGGACGAATCCCCCTCACTATGCTATAATAAGGGGCATCAAGTCATTTTGGTTGCTTTATCGTTACTGCTCATGGCAGGTATTTTGAAAACCGGCACATGGACAGCAACATTGTATGCACGGGAGAATGAGATGAAAGAAAATATGAAAATACGAGGTCAGCTGCGGACGTATCTGCAGTGGCCGATCATACTGTCGGTATTCCTGTTGGCGGCGAACCTGGCAGTTGGGATTGTGAGCCCGGCTGCCGGTCTTGTGATGTCCGGATTTACGGTTATATATGTGCTGGTGGCACTCTGGCTGTTCATATACCGGAGAAAACGTCTGATGGGCGGACTGGTGGAGTTTTCGGCGGAGTATGCGTGGGTGCAGAAACAGCTCCTCTATGAGATGGCGGTGCCGTATGCCATCGCGGACACAGAGGGACATTTCCTCTGGTTGAACCACTCCTTTTCGGAGATCGTCGGGGAAGATAAAAACTGCCGTAAGAATATCGCGGCGGTCTTTCCGGAACTGACGCGGGAATTTTTGGATGAGATGGACGAAAAAACGAGCGTTCATTCTTCATTTGACGGTAGATTTTACCGGATCGATATCCAGCAGGTGGCGCTGAGCGAGACGGAAGGTATGAAGCTTGGCGCGGTGGACGAGGACAGCGGTGAGATGCTTTTAGTGCTGTATCTCTGCGATGAGACGGAGATTCTGCGCTGCAAGCAGCAGATCAACAACCAGCGTCTGGTGGCGGGACTTATTTATCTCGACAACTACGACGAGGCGCTGGAGAGTGTCGAGGAGGTACGCCGTTCCCTGCTGGTTGCCCTGATTGACCGGAAAATTACGAAGTATTTTATGGCGATGGAAGGTATCGTCAAGAAGCTGGAAAATGACAAGTATCTGTTTGTGATCAAGCAGCAGTACACGAAAGAGATTCAGGAGAGCCGCTTTTCGATCCTGGAGGATGTCAAGACGGTTAATATCGGAAATGATATGGCTGTCACGCTGAGTATCGGTATGGGTATGAACGGCGACAGCTACATCCGCAACTATGAGTATGCGAGAACGGCGATTGATATGGCGCTGGGACGCGGCGGCGATCAGGCGGTCGTCAAGGATGGCACGAAGATCCGCTACTACGGCGGCAAATCGCAGCAGCTGGAAAAAACGACCCGTGTCAAGGCACGTGTCAAAGCGCATGCGATGCGCGAGCTGATGGATACGAAGGATAAGATGCTGATCATGGGACACAAGATCGGCGATACGGATTCCTTTGGCGCGGCGATTGGTATCTGGCGGATTGCGACCTCTTTTAATAAAAAGGCGCGGATCGTCATCAATGGGGTCAATTCTTCCGTGAAACCGATGATGGCGCGGTTTGAAAACAGCTCTGATTACCCGGAGGATCTGTTCTTAACCGGCGAGGAAGCGGCAGAGTGGGCGGATTCCAACACGATGTTAGTTGTGGTTGATGTCAACCGCCCGAGTATCACGGAGGCACCGGAATTGCTCAAGCAGATCAAAACGATCGTGGTGCTTGACCATCACCGCCAGAGCAGCGAGATCATTGATAATGCAGTGTTATCTTATGTCGAGCCGTATGCATCTTCGGCGTGTGAGATGGTAGCCGAGGTATTGCAGTACATCGGCGACGACGGCATCAAGATCAAGCCGGCGGAGGCGGATGCGATGTACGCCGGTATCGTGATTGACACAAACAATTTCATGAACCAGGCAGGTGTCCGCACCTTCGAGGCGGCGGCGTTCCTGCGTAGAAACGGCGCGGATGTCGTGCGTGTGAGAAAGCTGTTCCGCGACCGGCTGGAGGACTACCGGGCGAGAGCTGAGGCGATCCAGAAAGCAGAGATTTATCACGGCGCATTTGCGATTTCCGTGTGTCCGTCCGAAGGACTTGAAAGTCCTACCGTGGTTGGCGCACAGGCGGCAAATGAGCTGCTGGATATTGTAGGCATCAAGGCGTCATTTATCCTGACGCAGATGGGCGACACGATCTATTTCAGCGCGCGTTCGATCGATGAGATCAACGTGCAGATTATCATGGAGCGCTTAGGCGGCGGCGGACACCGCACGATTGCGGGCGCACAGCTTAAGGGTGTGACGATCGATGAAGCCAGAGAGAAATTAAAAGATCTCATTACGGATATGATGGAGAAAGGAGAAATATAACGATGGAAGTTGTATTATTAGAGGATGTAAAGGCACTTGGCAAAAAAGGTCAGATTGTAAAGGTAAGCGACGGCTATGGACGCAACTTTATTCTGACAAAGAAACTGGGAATCGAGGCAACACCGAAGAACTTAAATGATCTGAAGCTGCAGAAGGCAAATGAGGCGAAGATCGCGGCAGAGCACCTGGCAGCAGCGAAGGATCTGGCAAAACATCTGGAGGATAAGTCCATCACCCTGTCCATCAAGGCAGGCGAGGGCGGAAAAGCATTCGGCTCTGTTTCTTCCAAGGAGATTGCAAAGGCGATCAAAGATCAGTTAAATCTGGATATTGACAAGAAGAAACTGGTTCTGCCGGAGCCGATTAAGACCTTTGGCACACACGAAGTTCCGATCAAGCTTCACAAAGAAGTAACCGGAAAACTGGCAGTAAAGGTTGTAGAAGCTTAATATGGAGGACTGAATCATGGATGAAGCCCTGATAAAGCGGGTTCTCCCGCACAGTGTAGAGGCGGAACAGTCAGTCATCGGATCCATGCTTATGGATCGGGAAGCAATTATCGCGGCGTCTGAGATTATCACAGGCGCCGATTTTTACCAGCACCAGTATGGCGTCATGTTTGAGTCGATGGTCGAGCTTTTCAATGAAGGAAAGCCGGTCGATCTGGTGACGCTTCAAAATCGGCTGCGCGAAAAAGATGTTCCGCCGGAGGTCAGCAGCCTGGACTTTGTCCGGGATATTATGACATCTGTGCCGACCTCGGTCAATGTCAAATCGTATGCCAATATCGTGCGGGAAAAGGCAGTCCTGCGCCGTTTGATAAAAGTGAATGAGGAGATTGAAAACCTCTGTTACGGCGGAAGGGACAAGCTGGAGGATATTCTGGCGCACACGGAGAAATCGGTGTTTGACCTGCTCCAGAGCCGCGGTGGCGGAGAGTTTGTGCCGATCCGGCAGGTGGCGTTGAATGTTCTGGAAAAGATTGAGGCGGCGTCGAAGAGCAACAGCACCGTCACGGGTATTCCGACCGGATTTATCGATTTGGATTACCGGACGTCGGGATTCCAGCCGTCCGATTTTATTTTGATTGCGGCGCGTCCTTCGATGGGTAAGACGGCGTTTGTTCTGAATGTCGTCGAGCATGTGGCGGTCAAAAAAGGGCTTCCGTGCATGGTATTCAGCCTGGAAATGTCGAAGGAACAGCTGGTCAACCGTATGCTGTCGATGGAGTCGAATGTCGATTCCCAGAAGCTGCGTACCGGTACGCTGACGGATTCCGACTGGGATGCCGTCGTGGAAGGCATCGGCACGATCGGAAGTTCCAAGCTGATCATCGATGATACGCCGGGTATCTCGATCTCGGAGCTGCGCTCGAAATGCCGCAAGGTGAAGCTGGAGTACGGTTTAAGCCTTGTCATTATCGACTATTTACAGCTGATGAGCGGCAGCGGAAAGAGCGGAGAGAACCGCCAGCAGGAGATCTCGGAGATTTCCCGTTCACTAAAGGCGCTGGCGCGAGAGCTGAATGCGCCGGTTATCTCCCTGTCGCAGCTTTCCCGTGCCTGCGAGACACGTCCGGACCACCGCCCGATGCTTTCGGATCTGCGTGAGTCTGGTGCGATTGAGCAGGATGCCGATGTGGTTATGTTTTTGTACCGTGATGATTATTATAACAAGGATACGGATACGCCGAATATCGCGGAGGTAATCATTGCCAAACAGCGTAATGGTCCGATAGGAACGGTGCAGCTGATGTGGAGACCGGAGCTGACGAAGTTTGCGAATTTGGCGAAATAGGGTCGCTGGGGGACGGGACTGGAGAAAAGGAATGGAAGATGCTTGAATTAATACAGAAATCAGATGTGGCGGATTTAGATACAGTTCGCCATTTTTATCGCGCGCTAGCGGGAACGGAGTTCTGCGCGTGGACGGATGCCTATCCGGGGGAGCCGGAGCTGCAGTCGGATGTTTCAAGAAATTCGCTGTTCTGCATCCGGGATGATGCGTCAGGAGAGATCGCGGGGATGGTTTCGATCGATGATGATCCGGAGGTGGAATCGATTCCGTGCTGGTCGGAAGAGCTGCAGCCGTCGGCAGAAATTTCCAGACTGGGTGTGGCGGAGAAGTACCAGAACCGAGGCATCGCACGCGAGCTTCTGGCAGGCGCGATGGAGGAACTTAGAAGACGCGGCTGCAAGAGTGCCCATATGCTGGTGGCGAAGGATAATGTGAAAGCGCTGCGGTCATACGCGAAGCTGGCCTTTGAGAAGGTCGGTGAGTATGTGCTGCAGGGGCATGATTACTGGTGCTTTGAGAAGAAGCTGTAGAATGGAGAGGGGAAATTTAATCCCCTCTTTTTATTTATGTCATTCATTCGCCTTCTACCGTCAGCGAGCTGGCATTTAGCTACGATATGGTAATCGTTCCGATCGATGGTGAAGGAGTTCCGGAACTTGTTTTTTATGTAAATGCTATTCATATTTAGTTTGAACCCCGCATATAGTAGTAGTAAGGTACCGGGGAGGACAAGCAGAATGAATAAGAACAAGCATTACCTGATTTCGGATGCTTCCAGACAGGTGCAGGTGGAGGCTCACGTGCTCCGGTACTGGGAGGACGAGCTGGGGCTTCCGATTCCGAGAAATGAACTGGGGCATCGGTACTATACGGAGTTTCATATCCAGCTGTTCCGTCAGATCAAGCAGTTGAAGGAACAGGGGTACCAGTTGAAAGCCATACGGGGAATCCTCGGAAAAGTGGAAGAAAATCAGAAAACAGAACCGGAAGCGCTTTTGGAAGCGCAGGCACAGGCGGTTTTCCGGGAAACGGGAACAGGAGAGCGTAACATGAGCAGGCAGGAAAATATGGAAATGAAAAAAAATACAGAGGTAGAAAACAAGGAAACAGAACTGCCGCAGGCAGAGGTTTCCCAGCCTCTGGCGGGGGAGAAAATGCGCCAGTTTCAGGAGATCATGAACCAGGTCATCGGGCGCGCGATCGAGGAAAACAGTGAAAAACTGAGCCAGGATGTTAGCTATCTGGTGCATGATAAATTGATGAAGGAGCTGGAATACCTGATGCGGGTCTCTGATGAGCGGGAGGAAGAGCGCTTCAAGCGCCTCGACGAGGTCATCCGCGCGTATCAGCGGGAAAACCAGGGGCGAGCGGAAGCAGCAGCGGCTGCGCCAGGGCGGTTTCCATTTTTCCGGTCCCGTGTAAAGAAAAAGAAATTTGGACGGAATGGGAATAAGATGTGATAAGTTCTGCAAAAGGGCATAAAAAAACCTGTCGGAAACGACAGGCTTTTTTATGTAGATATTTCGTTTTTGTTTGTGTTTAATTAGCCCTGCTCGATAGCGCCGGTCGGACATACGCCTGCACATGTACCGCAGTCGATGCAGCTGTTAGCGTCGATATCGTATTTGCCATCTCCCTGAGAGATTGCTCCAACTGGACATTCGCCAGCACAGGAACCACAACTTACACAAGAATCAGTAATTACAAATGCCATGATAAAATCCTCCTTTTATATTTATGCGTTTGGCTATATTCTATACTAAAAATGCGAAATATTCAAGGAGAAATTGATGGTTTTCATGTTCTAAAATAAAAGCAATGGAAAAAGCCGATTTTTCTGGAAGTCAGTATTCCTACAGGGTCGAGAGCGTTGAGAGCGCGTGCTCCCGGACGATCGTCTCATAATGCTCCTCATAGTATGCCTCAAATGCATTCGGGGCAGCGGCAGTCTTTAATGGTTCGCTGTACTCGGACAGGAGATTGCACAGGCGGTTGAATGCGTCGGTGCTGTCGGCTGTCTGGCGGACAACAAGGTAGTAACGACCATCGGACGGGTGTTTATAAAGCGTGTTCGGTGTTTCGCAGACTGGAGCTGCGATGCGCGCTGCCCGGCAGACCTCGTCGAGGGAGCCGAAAGTAAAAATACGCGCTGCCGGCAGTTTGGAACCTGGCTCTGCATTTTCAGTGGAAGGCGCGTCCGAACCGGTCAGCGGGCTTGCGGCGGTATTTTTGCCATTGTCAGTAAATAGGCTTAAAAGCCCGTCCGCGCCCTCTAAAAGCTCGTTGGCAAGCGCTGTCAGAGGCTCGTCCTCGTTTCCCGGGGAAAAGCGTGAAAAGCGGGTGTCCAGCTCTTCCGGGTCCTCGATCTTGGTAATGATCAGCATGATGCTCTCACTGGAGAGCGGAATTGCTTCCACCATCAGAGGAATATCGTCCGCCTCGAAGCCGACTTCATTCGATGCCTTCTGGATCATTTCATGGAACAGTTTTTTCGCCTTTTCCGTGCCATAGGCGAGTTCGCCCAGATTTAAGTTGCGGGCGCTCAGATCGCTGCTTGTCAGGGTGCAGCGGATCTGGTTTTCGTTGATGCGTTCTATTTTCATGGATTTTCACTTCCTTGTCTTTTGGGTGGTTAAGATACCGAATGCTTCGTGCTTCGCACTTCTGCAATTTTGCAAGACATTCGTAAGCCGCTCATTTTTCTGCGGAAAAAGGCTGCTTACTCATGTTTTGGACTTTGGAACCTTGGTATTCATCATACTATATAATATAATCACTTGGCAATTTGAATATGAAAAAAAAGCATAAAATCTTTCTAAAAACGGTTGCGGGAACCGAGGGGATCGTATACAATGAATCTTGAGAGGTGGTATAGACCGAAAGGAGGCGCGGTACGGAAGCAGCCGTTCTATTTGGAAAATACCAGCTGGAACGTGTGATCGGACGCGGTCGGAGCGGAACTGTTTTTTTAGCCAGGCATCTGGGGCTTGATGAAGAGAGAGCGATTAAGCGTGTCAGGCGGACAGAGAGCGGTTTCATTCAGGAAGCAGCGCTTTTGAAGCGGCTGCGCCATCCGGGAATCCCGATCATCTACGATCTGGAAATTGACGAAAATTATTATTATCTCATCGAGGAATATCTGTGCGGTGAGTCGTTGTATGCCCGAATTGAGAGAACGGGCAGTCTGCAAACGGGAGAGCTTATCCGTCTGGGAATTGAGCTTTGCCGGATCATGAATTATCTGCATTCATTCAAACCAAATCCAATCTTATATTTAGATCTCCACCCCGGGAATCTTCTAATCTGCCGGGAACAATTAAAATTGATTGATTTTGATCAGGCGGCATTGGCGTCTTTGAGCCAGGAACGATCTGTTTGCTATGGAACAAAAGGCTTTGCAGCCCCCGAACAGTACGAGGGAGGGACTCTGGATGAGAGGACCGACATCTATGCCATTGGCGCCCTCCTGTACTATATGGGGACAGGGCATGCCCCAGAGGGGGAGATAAAAGCAGGACAGGGAAGCTGTCGGGGAGATCTGTACATTCTTATGGGGCGATGTCTCAGAATAGAGAAAAAAGAGCGCTGCCAGAGTGTCCGTGAAGTGTTAGAGGCATTGGAAAAACTGGAGGCGCGCATATTTGCAGAACGTCATATACCACTTCTCAGGATTGCCGCAGCAGGCAGCCGGAGCGGAATCGGGGTTACACATACCGCACTTGGCGCGGTCCGATATCTGCGGCAGAAAGGAGTTTCCTGCCTTTACAGGGAGCAGAATGACACGGGGGCAGTCCGCAGGCTGGCATCCTGGTATGGGCTGGCGCCGGATGAACATGGAATTTATTACATGGACGGTCTGGCGTTGAAACCCAGATACAGCGATGTGGTGCAGCTGGAACAGCCGGTGTTTGAAGTGATTTTAGATGACTGCGGAACCGAGCTCCAGACGGTTCTGGAGGGGGAGTATGATTTGATTCTTTTCGTCTGTGGATTGCAGCCGTGGGAGAAAGAAGATTCTCTGCGGGCGATCCGGTTTCTGGGAGCAGAAGAGGGACTCCAGATTTTATTAAATCACAGAAAATGCGGGCGGGATTATCTTCCGGAGGAGGTCCGGCATCTTAGGTATCTGCGGCTTCCGTTTTTAACCCCGCCGTTCGATGCAGGCGGAAGGCGGGGGCAGGAAAATGAGGCAGCGGAGGAGACAGAATTTTTTGAAAGGATTTTCCGGGAGGCAGCTCTCAAAAAAGGACGGGGGACCAGACAGGCAGCAAAAGAAGGGGGACTCTGGCGGAACATCCGGCGAAGGTGGGAGCGCTTTATGGGTGGATTCCCGTGGCAGTGGAAATAGGAGGAAATACAGATTAGAATCGGAAAACGGGGCGAAGGCTCAAAAGTGGGGCGAAAATTCAGGCAAAAACCAGTGCCAGACACAAAGCAGGCCGGGACAGAACGCCTGGAATGTATCGGGATAGCCGGGAGCGGACCATCGGTTGGGGTGACACACTTTTCGCTTATGACGGCAGCATATCTGTCCGGGGTTCTGTGCCGGCGAACGGCGGTTCTGGAACAAAATGAGAGCGGCTCATTTGCACAGCTTGAAAAGATATTCCGGACGGGAAAAAGAAGAGAAAAACCGGTTATAGACGGGGCAGGACAGCCGTTTGAAATTAGGGGAATTTTTTTCTATCAAAAGGCTGAACGTGCAGAATGGTACGATTGTTCGGAAAGGGGGATGGAGGCGATGGTGATCGACTTCGGAGCCTTGACACAGAAGAATCAGGATGCCTTTTTTCGATGCAGCCGCTGTTTTCTGGTCGGTTCGGTCAGCGGATGGCAGCTGGCAGATTTTGCGGCATTGGCAGCAGAAAAGCAAAAATGGAAAAAATGGTGTGAGTATTTCGTCTCATTTGGAGAAGAGGAAGCTGTAAAAATGGCAGAGCAATATCTGGATATCCGGATCCGGCGAATCCCACTGCAGAAGAACGCATTGATGGTTACGGGAGAGTCCATGACTTTTTTTGGAAAATTCCTACGATAAGCGAGGCAGACCTGGGGTTATAAATTACCGATTATCTCCGAAAGGTCAAAAGTTAAAAGGGGCTGTTTTCGCGGAATGGAGAAGGTGTGGAATGGTAGTGAGAAAAAGTAAAAAAGAAGAGGCAGAGAGGAGGCGTAGGGAACAGCAGAGAATATTTGTCGAGGGATTACAGCGATATAAAAGCAAAGGAATCCAGATTTTAATTGATGGGAGGGAGTGCAGGCCAGAAGAATACAGGAAGCTGTGTGAGTTCCGGGAGGACGGCTCGTTTTATATGGCTGATTACGTCGGAGCGGAGACAGGAGTGCTGACAGAGATACATTTTGACCGGGTTTACAACCGGTGATAAGAGAGGTGCCGTTTTGTCCGTATCTGGACAGTCCGCCGGATTTTTCTTTCGGAGAAAATGGTGAGAACTGTTTAGATGGTGCTATTACAGTTACTGGACACGTATGCGTAAACAGTAACCTATTACAGGGAAAATGAAAGAGGAGTTAAGAAAAAAGTCAACATTCCATGGAGCTGGTGTGATATAATAAGGGCACTTAGCGAGGTATTTTCGAGCTTAGTGCTTATGGTATTACCTTAACATACACCGGAGGAAAACATGGAAAGAGGAAGATCAAGGAAAGCACGTTCGGGCTGTCTGGGACGGATTTTCGGGTTTGTGCTGTTTTTAATCGTGGCAGCCGTTGGCGTGATTGCAGCGGTCAAATATATGCCAAGCCGGGAGAGGGCGGATCTGGATGCTCTGTACGCGGCGGGCGGCAGCGACCGGGTGGCGCTGTATCTGAACTATGAACGTCAGGAGGAGAGCGGGGTCTACGTGGACGGTCAGACATATCTGCCGGCTGCGTGGGTAGATGCGAACTTAAATGAACGTTTTTACTGGGATGCCAATGAGGAAATACTGGTGTACGCCCTGCCGGAGGAGATCGTGAAAAGCGACGAGACGACAGTGGATGAGGACGGAAAAAAGATCCTTTACCGGGATGGCGATGCAGTTTATCTTTCACTGGCTCTGATTCAGCAATACACCGATGTGCGTCTGCAGGCGTATGATGGTGAGGCACAGAAGCGGGTTTTCGTGGAAAATAACTGGGATCCGGTTACGGTGGCAGATGCGGCGTGGAGCGCCAAGATCCGCTTAAGAGGCGGCTTGAAAAGCCCGATTGTGACTGAGATAAAGCGCGGCGGGACAGTGACGGTGCTGGAACAGTATGACAACTGGGCGAGAGTCATGACACCGGACGGTCATATTGGATATATGCACAAGTGGAAGATGAAAAATCTGCATGAGGAGACGTTAAAGAGTGATTTTACTGCTCCGGTCTACCAGAATATTTCACTGGATCAGAAGATTGTGATGGTCTGGCATCAGGTAACGATCGCGGCGGCAAACCAGGCGATGGATTCTCTGATTGCAAAGACGAAAGGTGTCAATGTCATCGCGCCGACGTGGTTTACGCTTAGCAGCAACAGCGGCGCGTATGAATCTCTGGCAGATAAGTCCTATGTGGATCGGGCGCATGAAAAAGGTCTGCAGGTCTGGGCGGTACTCGACAATTTCAGCCGCGAATGCAGCAAGAACGTGCAGGCGGAGGTGCTTCTTTCCAGGACGTCTGTGCGCGAAAAACTGATTGAAAATATGATGACAGAGGCGGATCGTTATGGATTTGACGGTATCAATCTGGATTTTGAGAGTTTGAAGACGGCGGCGGGCGTCCATTACATTGAGTTTATCCGCGAGCTGTCGGTTTCCTGCCGCAAGAAAGGGCTGGTGCTGTCGGTCGATAACTATGTTCCGGCGGTATATAACCGTTTCTATAACCAGAAAGAGCAGGGCAACGTCGCAGATTATGTGATTATCATGGGTTATGATGAGCACTATGCAGGCGGTGAAGCCGGTTCTGTTTCTTCGATCGGATATGTCGAAAACGGCATTAAAGATATGCTTTTCCTGGTTCCGAAGGAAAAGGTAATCAACGCAGTTCCGTTCTACACAAGGCTCTGGACGGGAAGCGGCGACAATGCGTCCTCCCGTGCGATGGGAATCTCCGAGGCGACAAAATGGGTGTCGGAGAGCGGCATGGATCTGACCTGGGATGATTCGGCTGGTCAGTATTACGGCAGGCTGGACAGCCAGAACGGCGAACAGCAGCTCTGGATGGAGGAGACAAGGTCTCTGGGACTCAAGATGGATTTAATCAAGAAATACGACCTGGCAGGCGTAGCCGGATGGCGGCTGGGGCTGGAAACCAGCGACGTCTGGGATGTGATTGGCTGGGAGTAGAGACAATTTAATTAAGATTCAATGATTCAAAGTAGGGTGGAAGTCTCATGCGGGAGCGTGGGGCTTCTGCTTTTTTATGTAATAGGAAATTCCTTGGAATCCCCTATTACACAAAAAGGCACTAACGTGCCAATGATGCGCACTTGCGCGAAGATGTAGTTTGTCGCAAGCGACCGCGCTCGGCGCGAGAATGTGCCAAGGCACATTCTTCTTTATAAAAAAGAGCGTCTTGGACAAAAAACCTCCGGGCGGAAAGATTGATTCATCCGCCTGGAGGTTATTAAAACATCAAAAATATTGTTTTGTCTGGGAGAAATGTGATTATTCTGCCTCTTTTGCCTGATCGATCAGGTTGGTGTAGAAAGCAAGAAAACTGTCATCACCTTCAGCGATCATAGCTTCCGGATGGAACTGTAAGCCCATCACGTAGTCTTTATCTTCTCTGACGATTGCTTCGATGATTCCATCTGGAGCAGTAGCAACGACTTTCAGGTTGTCACCTAACTGATCGACTGCCTGATGATGCCAGGAGTTTACAGTGTAGGTGCCTTCTCCGCCAAATGCGGCAGCAACGATGTTATCTTTGTCTACGGTAATCTCATGTTTTGCGAATACCTTACGGTCCGGATCGCGATGTTCGATATCGGACGGATTCTGAGTCGGAAGATCCTGATATAAGGTACCGCCGCTTAATACGTTTAAGAACTGCATGCCACGGCAGGTGCAGAGCATCGGGATATCCTCATCGAGAGCTGCCTTGATTAAAAGAGAATCAGAAGTATCTCTGACTTCGTTTACAGTCTCTAATTTTTCGTTTGGCTCTTCGCCGTAGTAGCTCGGATCAATATCTTCGCCGCCGGTCATAACCAGAGCATCGATTTCTGCCAGAGCATTTTTCGCGTCATCCTCGGTTTTGATCTGAGGAAGATAAATTGCTTCGCCGCCAGCTTTGGTAACGGCATCTATATATAACTGTGCATCTTCGTCGATTTCGTCTGCATTCCATGAAACGCCGACTTTGACTTTCTCTTCTTCGTCATTCGCCGCTTCTTCGGCAGTCTCTGCTTCGCCTTCTGTCTCGGTTACTTCGGCTTCAGCCGCTGTTGTATCGGCTGCCGGTTCAGACTTTGTTCCACAAGCTGTTAAAGAAAAAGCCAGGGATAAAGAAAGAAGCACTGCACTGGTCATCATTTTAATTTTTCTCATTCGAATTTCCTCCCTAATACAAATTGTCCTCCCAAACATGGCTGGATTCTAACATAAAACAGTCAGAAAAATACAAAAAGATACATAAAATTACATAATAAAATAAAATAATTTTTAATGACACCTAAAAGATATAATATAATTTTGTAGATATACGAAAAATGAGCGAAAATAAGGAGGCGTAAATGGAAGCGAAGAATTGAGTAGGGAGGAGTACGGGGAAAAGCCCTGATAACAGAAAGTTATACCTTCATTCCCTTTCTTAATTGGATTTTCCCCGCAGGCAGGCGTTACAATAAGGACGGAAAAAACAGACGGGCAGCCGGGTCAAGGCTGCGGGGCTGATAGAGATGGCGGAGTGCAGGAAAGACTCCGAGAGAATATGACAAACCAAATGGAGGAAATCAAAATATGGGGAAATCACTTACCAGAAAGATTATTGAGTCACATTTCGTATCGGGCGATATGACGCCGGGCAAAGAAATTTTTATCAAGGTGGATCAGACATTGACACACGATATCAATGCCGTTATGACTTATCTGGCATTCGAGGCGATCGGGCTGGACCGTGTCCGCACGGAGTGCAGCGTCAGCTACCTCGATCACAATTTATTATATGTAGATAATAAGACGCCGGACGACCACATTTATTTGCAGTCCGCAGCAAAGAAATTCGGCGTGTATGTGTCCAGACCGGGCAACGGCATCTGCCATACCGTTCATGTATCCCGTTTTGGTGTGCCAGGCAAGGTATCGATGGGCGGAGACAGTCACACACCGCATGGCGGCGCGATCGGTATGCTGTGTATCGGTGTCGGCGGCATGGATATAGCAACCGCGATGACGGGTGTTCCGATGCGTCTGACGATGCCGAGAGTCGTCCGTGTCAACCTGACCGGTAAATTAAGACCGGGCTGCAACTCGAAGGAAGTTATCCTGGAAATGCTTCGCCGCGTGACCATCAAGGGCGGTCTGGGAAATGTATATGAGTACGTGGGACCGGCAGTTGCCGAGATGGAGATTCCGGCACGTGCGACTATCGCAAACATGGGTGCGGAAATGGGCGCGACCACTTCCATTTTCCCGGCAGATGCACAGGTAAAGAGATTTCTGGCAGCACAGGGACGTCCGGAAGCATACACAGAGCTTCTTCCGGATGAGGACGCCGAGTACGACGAGACGATCGATATCAATTTAAGCGAGTTAGAGCCGTTGATCGCATGTCCGCACCAGCCGGACAATGTTATGCCGCTGCATCAGGCGGAAAAGAAGAGAGTACAGCAGGTATTTATCGGAAGCTGTACCAATGCAAGCTATGCCGATATTGCAAAAGCAGCACTTGTATTTAAGGGACATCATGTGAATGAGGATGTAAGCTGTACCTGTGCGGTTTCTTCCAAGCAGGTGTACCGTCAGCTGATGCGCGATGGATATGTGGAGATGCTTCTGGATGCAGGTGTTCGTCTTCTGGAGATTGCCTGTGGTCCGTGCTGCGCAATCGGTCAGACTCCGGCGACCGACGGTGTGGCAGTCCGCACCTCCAACCGTAATTTCAAGGGACGTGCCGGGAATCCGACTGCCAAGATCTATCTGGTAAGCCCGGAGAGTGCTGCAGCGACAGCGATTATGGGAACCTTCGCAACAGCAGAAGATATTATGGGTGAAAATGTGAAGATCCTGGATTCAATTCACGAGCCGGATCAGTACGATATTGATGATTCGATGATTCTTCCGCCGCTGTCTCTGGAGGAAGCTGCGAAGGTGGAGATTGTCCGCGGACCGAACATCAAGTTTCTTCCGGTTCCGGAACCGCCGCAGGAGACACTGGATGCTCCTATCAGCTTAAAAGCCCGTGATAATGTATCCACCGATGATATTACACCGGCAAGTGCTGAGTTCAGCAGTATGCGTTCCAATATTCCGTTGATGTCCCAGTATTGCTATCATCGATATGATCCGGAATTTGCAGCTCGCGCAAAAGAAATGGGACAGAGCGTTATCATCGGCGGTGAAAACTATGGACAGGGTTCCTCCCGTGAGCATGCGGCTATTAATCCCATGTATCTGGGTGTAAAAGCGGTCATTGCCAAGAGTATTGCCCGTATCCATAAGGGAAACCTGGTAAATCATGGCGTAATTCCAATGTTGTTTGAGGATGGAGCTGATTATGACCGCCTGGAGCAGACAGATGAGCTTCATATCGATAACCTGCGGGAGCAGATTGCAGCACGCCGTGTACAGATTACCGATAAGACAAAAGGATTCTCCTTCTGGGCTAAATTAGAATTGACGGATAAAGAAATTGAAGTTGTCTTAAATGGCGGACAGCTGAGAACACTGAAAAAACAGCTGGAAGCAGAGAAAGAAGCGTAGTCATTTATTAATTATGCCTCCATTATATTTTTATATACAATAACTACTTATTCACCAACCTATTTATTTTAGAAAAAGGCGCCTGTGCAAATGTGCAGGCGCTTTTTCGCGCGACTTGACGGAAGAAAGACATTTGTAGTAATCTTGTGGTAGAATAAGAGTGAAGATTGTGAAAGAAATTGAGAAAAAGACATTGTTTGGAGCGCTTTTAGCGGTGATAGTCAAGGCGTTAAGTGTCCTTACGGAGAATATCGAGGTATTCGGTATAAGAATATATCTTCGCCTTTCCAGATTTGTCTGTTTGCTTTAAGATTCCATCATCGACCAAAATGGAGACTACCTTTGACACAGTATTATAGGACATTTCAAGAGCTGTAGAGGTTTTCTGAATATCAATAATAGGATTTGATTCCAAATAGGCAAACACTTTAAGAACGCTGGTACGCTGTCTCTTTGTGAGAGCATCAAATAATTTTGTGCTTTTATCGTGTAATGCAGTAAGATAATCAATTGTATGAATCGCATCTTCTGCAGAATCTGCAAAAGCCTGAAGGAAAAAAGAAATCCATTGCTCATAATCACCAGTACGTCGCACCTGAGTCATACGGTCATAGTACTCAATACGGTTCATCTTGAGGTAATAAGAAATATAGAGTGCGGGAGTAGACAGAATGCCTTTTTCCATTAGGAAGAGCGTAATGAGAAGTCGTCCAACACGTCCATTACCATCAAGGAAAGGGTGAGTGGTTTCAAATTGATAGTGGATTAATGCGGCTTGAATCAAAGGGTCAAGAGTATCATCACTATTGATATATTTTTCAAGGTCGGACATGGCTGTTAGCATATCTTCAGGATTTGGCGGAATATATCGAGCGTTTTTGAGAGTACTTCCCTGACCGCCAATCCAGTTTTGTGAATACCGGAATTCGCCAGGATTCTTTTCCTGTCCTCGCGCGCTTTCCAGAAGAACTGCATGAGTTTCTTTAATTAGACGATTGCACAGAGGTAGTGTTTTCAGCCGCTCAAGCGCAAACTCAGTCGCACGGATATAGTTAACAACATCGGAAACATCTCGATTGGTGTTGTCTTCAATCAGAGGATTCAAGATATCCTCAAGGGTGCACTGTGTACCTTCAATCTGTGAGGAAAGAAGGGCTTCTTTACGGACATACATGGAAACAAAAAGTCCCATGTTTGGTATACGGGAGGAAAGCCCTTCAAGTGTTGCTATTTTCTTGTTTGCATCAATAAGTTTCGTGAGAAGCTCACCAGATACCTCAATAGGAGGATTTGGTGGAAGCGGAGCTGGCCGAAAGGATTCATACGCCATTTCGCCTGACAGATTACTCACGAGTGTTCCTGCTCGGTTTGTCATAATTGTTTTTTTCCTCCGAAAAATGGAAATTGAAATTTTTGAGGCTATTTTAGCATAGAAATTTCAAGAAATCAACTTATTGTGAAAATAAAGAACGGAAGAAATTTCAGAAAAACGGCTTTTTGTGAAATTACTCAAGCAAAATTACCTTGGAAATTTCAAGTTTAGAATTTTATATTTTGATTTTGCCTTGACCCGGACGGATTGCCGCTGGAGCTGCACGAATAATTATGGGAGAGAAAAGAGCATATAAAGTCAGAAAGCCCGGTGGAGACCGGAAGAAGCTGAAGCCGGAGCAGGAAGGTCTGAAAGTCGGGATACGGCTTATGGTGGAAGTGTATAGTTTATGACGGAAATAAAATGAACTCCTGGAGTGCAAAAAAAGCCCTCGCTGTGTGTGATACACAGTGGGGGCGTTGGTCAGATTCTTTGCATGGTATTTCATTCTTTAAGAAACGCTGCATGGTAAAGAAAAAGTGATTCAAAGTTAATGGGGGCAGAACCCATTAACACCAAGAATGAGGCAGCTAAGCCATATTTTATACAAATCCTCGCCTTCGGTAAGCTTTAACCCCGTAATTTCAATGATTTTTTGGATTCTGTAATTCATAGTGTTCCTGTGAATGTGAAGATGATTTGCTGCAGTTATTACATTGCGGAAGAAGAGGTAGGTTTGTAATGTATCTAAATAATCGGTTCCGAATTCTTGATCATAGGCCTGTAATCTGAGTATTTCTGGAAGGCAGAAATAGTTCGGCTGACTATATTTTTTCAAAGTGGAAACCAGGTAAGGCATATTGTATTCCTGAAATCGATAGATATTCTGCCTTGGATTCTGTTTCATTCCAATTCGTAGAATCTCTAAGGATTGTTCTACAGATGCACTAAATTCAATAATATTTGAAAAATGGTGACTGCAACCAGCGGCCAGATGGTAAGTTTGAAAGAAGTTATCCAAGTTATTGGCAACTGATTCCAGATCTTTGGTTTCAAGAAGCAGATATAAGATATTGCCGATACAGACTGCTTTATAGGTTGGATAAATCATACCAAGATGATTTTTGTAAGCAGTGATGGAACGTTCTTGATTGTCCGATTGGTACGCATCTCGGAAGCCAATAGCCATGGTATAGAAGTGTTTTCCCGGAATCCAGCCAAATCCTTTTGCCCGTAAATTAAATTCTTCCTGATTGCGGATGCGTCCGGAAATAAGTTCAAATAGAAGATTTTCACGATAACTGAGTGCAAAGCCTATTTTATTTCGCTCTAATTCTAACGATAGGACGTTTGCTAAAATATCTAGTATTTGACAATCGCCGTCTTCAAAGGGACGTTTCTGTGGAATCACTACGATCCAGCCAAAATATCGGTGTTCAATAACAATTTTTACAATCAGACGTTCTTTCTTCTTCTGGTAATTAGAATGTTCAATAAAGGCATGTTCGGTTTGTTCGATACTGGGCAGAAGAGTTTTATAGTCGTATTTTTCGAATAGATCGGAGGTTACAAAATTGTGTTTGATGATGCATTGAATCAGTTCGTCATCAACTTTCTTTAGTTCTTTCAGATCAGACCAGTGAAGAACACGGGTGGATGTATCCGATAAAAATAAGGGGTTTTTGAGAAGTTCTGCACCTGTAGATAGGATGGTATTCACATCTTTACGGTTTATCAGGCATTAGTATTTTGGAACCAGTATTGCAGCAGGACAGGCATTGATCGGTGCAGCAACGCTTCTTCCTACGATTATAGGTGGTATTGTACTTTCTGCAGCAGCAGCATTTACTATTACCACAGGTGATTCATACCTATTGTCTGCAGCAGCTAACTTCTGTATTGATTTATATAGCAAAATCAATCCGAATGCAACTGAAAAAGAAGAACTTAAAGTCAGCCGTGCGTTTATTTTGATTGCGGGTATTGTCGCTTATGTTATTCTGACTTTCTTCCCATCGATTCTGGCAATTCAGTACTGGTCCTATACAATATATGGAGCGGGAATTACACCAGCAGTTGTTGGAGCGCTTATATGGAAAAAAGCTACAAAAGCGGGAGGTATTTCATCCATGATTGTTGGATGTGGATTAAGTATTATCTGGGAGGCAACCGGTTCTCCGTTTGGATTGCAGACAATTTTTGTCGCATTCCCGATTGCTTTGATTACATTAATTGCGGTATCCTTAGCTACACAGCCAAAAAGTGAATGAAGTTAATGGGGTCAGACCCCATTAAGCGTTCAAGATTTCTTGGGAGAAATACTTCAAAGACAACATCAAGGTATAAGAAAAGCAGGTGAGGGGATCTTAAATGGTTTGCTCACCTGCTTCCTTTTTTGCGGATGCAATGACCGAATCCGGCAAATCCATCTTTTGAACGGATGGACAATTTAGAACCATATACCTTGCATCATGGGTTCGGATATGTTACATTTATCATATCAAGCATATATTTTTCTTTGTAAACATTTCAAGTATATCTTACATTCCAATCTAATTATGAATCTGAGAAAATCATATGCTTATCCAATTAAGAAACAATTGAAAAGCAGGAGATTTTCGATGGATTTTGCTCTGACTGTGAGGTGACGGGAGTGTTACAAAGCAGAAGAAATTCTCCTGACAGAAAGGAGGATTTATGAAAAAAGGAACTTACGCAAAGAATATATGCTTTTGGTTGACAGAATTTGTAGATATACAGCCAAGTACGGAGACATACACACAGCTGTTGAGAAAGCGGTGACCGAATGTATCGCAGAAAATATATTAGCTGATTTTCTTAGGAGGAATCGAGCGGAGGTAGTAGAAGTGTGTATATTTGAATACGATGAAAAGCGTGAGAAGGAGCTGATTTGAAAAGCGGAATTCGAACAGGGTGTGAAGGTTGGCCGTGAAGAAGGTCGCGAAGAAGGAGAGAGTATAGGCGAAGAACGTGTATTTGAAGATATGCGGATTCTACAAGGATAACACAGGAAGAAACATCGTATCCAAAAGCGGCAGAAGAGAAAGAAAAATAACGACAGAATCAATTTAAGTGATAAAATGGGGGATGTTCCGTGAGAGATACAGACTGGCAGATCTTACAGGCACTTTATAAAAATCCAAATATGACGAAGGTTGCCAATTCGTTTTACATGACGCAGCCGTCTTTGACCAAGCGGCTCAAGCAGATGGAGGAGGAATTTGGCGTGACGATCGTCAACCGGACGCCGAAGGGGCTTTCGTTTACACCGGAGGGACGCTACCTTGCCGATCAGGCGGAGCGGTATCTGGTGTTTATGAAGGAGACGACGGAGACGCTGGCGGCAATGCAGAAGAGCACGGAGGAGACGATCGTGATCGGTTCTTCCTATACATACAGTAAATACATGCTTTCGGAACTTTTATTCCAGTATCGGAAAGAACATCCGAGTGTGCAGTTTGAGGTTGTGACGGATCAGAGCGATGCGCTGTTTCGCAAGCTGCTTGACGGGACGGTGGATGTCGGATTTATCCGCGGCGATTATGAGGGGGCGCTGGAGCGCATCCGGGTCGGTAAAAGCGCTGCCTGCCTGGTGACGAAGGAACCGGTTAAGATGGAAGATTTGCCGGGTTTAGATCGGATCGAGTATAAGACGAATGATCGGACAAGAGAGATTCTGGAGCGCTGGTGGAATGAAAATTTCAGCACCCCGGTCGGCAATGGTATGCCAGTTGGTTATATTGATGTGGCATGGCAGATGATAGAACGAGGGTTTGGTTATACACTTTGTTTTCTTCCAGAACATTTTGCCAATGAACACAACCTGTGCCTGACTTCGCTTTTCTGGAAAGATGGGACGCCGGTGGAACGGAATACCTGGTTTTTCTATCCGAAGAGTAAGCGGCTGTCCCCGGCGCTTTCGCAGTTTGTGGAGTATGTGGCGGAAGGTGCGAAAACTGGGAAAAATAGAAAATAAAATTCATCCTGAGTTATTCACGAAGCAATCTCTAACCTAAAAATTGCACCATGAATCGAAAAAATGATCCGTTCAATAATTTTACCACAAATGGGTGCTTTTTTCATTCATTTAACAAGTACAAAGCAATATGCAATTAAAATGTTGAGATAAAGGAGAACTGGAAGAAATGCGGGAACTAGACTGGCTGATTCTTAGAAAATTATATGAAAAACGCAGCATCAGCAAGGCGGCGGAGGATTTGTACGTGACGCAGTCCGCCCTGACGAAGCGCGTCAAGACGATCGAACAGGAATGGGGCGTGGAGGTTGTGAAACGGAGCAGCCAGGGCGTGACCTTCACGGAGGATGGGCGCTACCTTGTCAAAAAAGCGGGGATCATGCTGGATTTCCTCGGTGAGATCCGTGAACATTTCTCTGAGCGCCACGGCGTCAAGGAGCTGGTGCGCGTCGGTGTCCCGAACTCCTTTGCAAGACTCCATATGCCGAAACTGCTGAAAGGTTATGTGGACGCGTACAACCGCCTTCAGTTTAAGACATTTCCAAACTCCAGCGATATGCTGATCCGCCAGATTACCGACGGAACGATCGATATCGCGATCGTCTGCGGCGATTACCCATTTCTCGGGGAGAAAATCTGCCTGTTTGAGGAAGAACTTTACATCATGGCACCGATGGGGACGGCACTGGAGGATGTCGAGCACCTGCCGATCATCGAATCGTATTTAAATCCGATGGTAAAATTGCTGCTCAACCAGTGGTGGAAGGATCACTTTGGAGAATCCCTCCATGCCGCTCATTTCGTTCCATATTCGGATATCGCGATCGAGATGGTAGAAAATGGACTTGGCATCTGCTTTCTCTTCGGCTCCGACTGGGCGTTTGACCGCAGCCGTTTCCAGCTCATCCCGATCTACAACAAAGAACAGGAACCTGTCTCCCGCCGCGTCTGGATGATGCTTTCCGATTCCTGCTATCGGAACCAGGATATCATGGATTTTATATCCTTTACAGAAGAGTATTATCACATCAATAAGATAGAACGGAAATAAATATGATAACAAGCGCAGACCCAAGAGCGCAAGCATTTTCTGGAAGAATATCCCTGGGACTGCGCCGTCCCTCTCGCGATCTCATCCATCATCCGCACCATTCCATTCCGGAATACCCCTACATTCAAATCCTGAATTTCCATTTGTCAATTCTCCATGTTACAATTTTATCAAACCAAGAAATAAAGAATCCGCATATTCGAGGGAACGCGGATTCTTTGGGTAAAAATAAAATGCATTAAAAGGGTCAGGAGGAAACAAACATGAGTTACGCATACGTAGGATGCCGTACCACCCGCGAGAGAAATGCACGCGGCAAGGGCTTAAAGGTTTACGAAATTTCGGAGGCAACCGGCGAATGGAAAGAGATTCAGTGCTTAGAGACGCTGCCGAATCCGTCCTATCAGGCGATGGATCTGGAGGAGAAATATCTCTACTCCGTACACGGCGATAATACACAGGTCAGCAGCTATAAGATCGAGGCAGACGGAACCTTATCTGCCTTAAACACCATCGAGATCGGCGGCAAGAATCCGGTTTTCATCACACCGGACCGCACCAACCAGTACATGGTAGTGGCAGCCCTGCAGGGCGGCGCTGTCTATGTCATCCGCCGCAATGCGGACGGAAGTCTGGGAGAGATTGTCCACACTGCGCACATGGCAGGGAAGAAAGAAGGCGCTATCTCCTTTGCACACCAGTGTATTTGGGATCAGAAGAAAGAATACCTTTTTGTTGTATGCCAGGCGAGACTGCAGGGCTACGGCCAGATCGTCGTATTCCATTTCAATCCGGTGGACGGCAGCCTGACACAGACTGACTGCTACCGCGGACGCGAGTACGATGAGCCGCGTCACGTATCGATTCACCCGAACAACCGCTTTGTTTACTTAATCAATGAAAAAGGAAATTCGATGACCTACCTTTCATTTGATGAAAAAAAAGGTAAATTAAAGGCGCTGCAGGTACTTCCGACTCTGCCAGATACCTATACGGGCGAGGGACAGGCGAGTGCATCTTTGCTCAGCAAAAATGGCGAGATTCTCATCGGTTCCAACCGCATCCATGAGTCTATCGTGCTCTACCGCATCGACCAGAACACTGGATATATGAAGGAATTAGGCTATTACCCGACTCTGGGTCTGACACCACGTTTTATCTCCTTCAACCGCGATTACAGCCTGTTTTATGCGGCAAATGAGGACAGCGATACCATCGTAGAGATGCGTCTCTGCGAGGAAACAGGCCGCATGGAATACACGGGACGGATCATCCACACCGAGAGTCCGGTCTGCATTACATTTCGATAGGAGGCTGCTATGAACTTAGGTCTTATTTCTTTAATCTGCCTTCTGGCAGCCATTGTGATTGGATTTGTGAAAAACTGTAACGTCGGTATTCTCTGTACCGGTATCGCTGCCGTGCTGGCGCTGGTATTCGGCATCAAGGCGTCCGATATCATCAAGGGATTCAGTGCATCCCTGTGCATCCAGATGGTCGGTATTACTTATCTGTTTGCGATTATTAACGGAAACGGAACCCTGGAACTTTTAGCACGCAAGATGGTAGCGCTGGTTGGCAAACAGAAACGTCTGATTCCGTTTGTTATCTATATTTTAGGATTTATCATCAGTGCCGTAGGACCGGGCGCAATCCCGAGCCTGGCAATCATCCCGGTTATCGCAATTCCGGTTGCGGCATCCGCAGGCATCAACCCGATTATGACGGCGATCATCGGTGACCTGGGCGTTATGTCCGGACGTATGAGTCCGCTGACCCCGGAGGCAGCCGTTGTCCGTGAACTGATGGCAGCACAGGGACTGGAGGCAGACACCGTTCCGATCATGTTCTGCCTGATTCTAACGGCGCTGGCAACCATGGTACTTGTCTACATTTACTATAAAGGCTGGAAAGTGGATGTAAATGCAGTCGGAAAAGAAGCAGAGCTTCCGAAATTTACCGGAAAACAGCTCCTTTCCCTGGCAGCACTGGCTGGTCTGGCAGTCGGCGTTCTGTTCTTCTCCTGGAATGTCGGTCTGATGGGATTTTTAATGGGGTCGCTGTTAATTATCTTTGGCTGCGGTGATGAGAAGAAAGCAGTTCAGATGGTGCCGTGGAATGTGATTATTATGGTTTTGGGCGTTGGCATTTTAATGAATGTTATCTCCCTGTCCGGCGGTATCGATATCATGGTAGCGGCTCTGGAGCATGTTATGAGCAAACGGACTGCTGCGATGATCATGGGTATTACTTCTGGGTTTATGTCCTTCTTCAGTTCTGGTCTTGGAGTTGTATTCCCGACCCTGATTCCGACAGCAGGCGGACTGGCTTCAACGCTGGGAGCAGATGCCATCGAACTGGTATCGGTGATTGTAATCGGTGGAACGATCGTAGGATTTACTCCGATTTCCACAACCGGCGCACTCATCATGGCAGGTGTTTCTCAGCAGGAGAATGCGGAAGAACGTTTCCCACAGAATCGCATGTTTGTAGAGCTGTTTGCCGTTTCCTTCCTGGCACTGGCAGTAGTAGCGGTATTTTCTTTTTTGGGAATCTATCATCTGTTTGTATAGTGGAAAAAGAAAGCAGCATATCGGATAGATAAAAGAGCCGGGCAGAAGCCTGTAAAGATATGGTTTGAGAATAGGAAGAGGAAAATATGACAGCAGAAGAGAGAATGATGTGGGTGGAGCGCTATAGCGCCCTCCCGACCGGAAATGTGGCAGATGCCATGGACGGACTTGGTTTAAAACGTGGCAGTGTGCTGGGACTTCATCCGATCGATCCCTCCCAGAAGCGTGCAGCCGGATTTGCCCGCACGATTTTGCAGAAGCGCCGGAGTACGCCGTGGGACGGCGTGAACCTGGCAAAGCACGGAAAAGTGATTGATGACAAAACGGAACCGGGCGACCTGCTGGTGATTTCCATGGGCGGTATTATGGATGTATCGACGGGCGGTGACCTGCTGGCACTCCGGGCACAGCTTCGCGGCGTGCAAGGCGAGCTGACCGACGGCTGCCTGCGCGATACCGATGACATCGCGGCATTTGGTTTTCCGGCATACAGCGCCGGAACTGCACCGAACAAGAGTGCTTACGATATCGAGACGGTCGGCGTGGATGTGCCGGTGACACTCTGCGGCGTCCTGATTTTTCCGGGCGACATGGTCGTGATGGACCGGACCGGCGTAGTTGTGGTTCCGTCCGGAAAGATCGCGGAAGTCTACGAATCTGCCTCCCGGATCGCGAAGCGCGAGGAGCGCGTGGCGGTTCATCTGCGCGAGGGAAAGACGCTGACGGAGTCGCGAAAGCTGGCAGCGGCGGAAGTTGGGCAGTAGGACTCAAAAATCGGCATATGACTTAAAAATAAAATTTGAATGACTCATTTATGAGCACATAAAAGCTCATAAATGAGTCATTTTTTGCATTATGAAAAAAATGAGACAAGAACGAGTCATTCCTGGAAGGTTATCAAAAAAATAAATAAAAATTTTAATTCGACAAAAACCTTGTATTTACAAGGAAAACCTCGAATTTTTTGGAAAATAAAAAAGAAAAATATTAAATAAAATCGAAAAACGTAAAAGTTGGCACGGAACTTGCTGTATATATGAGTATCAAGCAAAAGTATCAAGCAAAAAGAAAAATATATTACATGGAGGGAACACATTATGAAAGTTGGCGTATTGAAAGACATCAAAGTAGGCGAGTACCGTGTCATCGCAACCCCGGCAGAGGTAAGCATGCTGGTAGGTGACGGCAATGAGGTTTACGTTCAGAAGGGCGCGGGCGAAGGTTCTGGATTCCCGGATGAGGCATATGTGAAAGAGGGCGCGAAGCTGGTTGATACAAAGGAAGAAATTTATGCAACCTGCGATTTCGTCGCAAAGGTAAAAGAGTTTGAACCGTGCGAGTACAAACTGCTCCGTGAAAACCAGATCGTATTTACCTGCATCCATCCAGCAGCACATCCGGAGGAGGTACAGGCACTTCTCGACAGCAAGTGTATTGCATTTACCGCAGAAGATTCCCACCGTTACGGTTCACCGAACTGTGAGGCAGCTGGTAAGGCGGGTGCACTCTTTGGCCTGGAATCCCTGCTCTCCATCAACGGCGGCAAGGGCAAATTCGTCAACGGTCTCGGCGGTGCTCCGGGCGTTAAGGCGCTGGTCATTGGAGGCGGCGTGGTAGGACGCGCAGCAATCTCTGTTCTTCATGCGCTGGGCGCGTGGGTAACGGTTATGGATATTAATATCGGAACCTTGCGTGATATCGGAAAACAGTTCAATGAGGAAGTCAATACCCAGATTTCCAACCGTTATAATCTGAAAAAGATTTTACCGGAGATCGATGTCGTGTATAATTGTGTTAGATGGCCGAAGGATGCCAAAGAATACATGATCGACCGCGAGATGGTCCGCTCGATGGAGAAAGGTTCCGTTATCGTAGATATCAGCAACGATTATGGTGCAATCGAGACGTTCCATGAGACCACCCATGAAAATCCGCGCTACATCGAAGAGGGCGTCGTACATTATTGCGTAAGCAACATTCCGGGTGCAATTTCCCAGTCTACCTCGATCGCATACGCAGCATCCGTACTGCCGCACTTCAGAAGCATCATCAACAATGGCGTGGCGCAGGCATGTGCAAAGGATGGTTTCCTGCGCCGCAGCTTAACCACCTACAAGGGATACTTAACCCATGAGGAGACAAGTGCCATCCAGGGCAGACCGTGGGTTCGTCCGGAAGACATCTTAGAGATCGCAGATCAGAAACTGGATCTGGCTCCGTCGGCAACCAAGAGCCATTCGGATAACTTTATCAAATTAGAAAAGTGATTTTCAGATAAAGGATACCGGCAGAACGCTTTTCGTGAAACGTATGGGGATACGGATGAAAAGCGCTCTGCCATTTGAGGGGAGAATAGAAGCGCTTCCGGATGGGAAATAGCTGGAGGCGCATTTGATACAGAAGAATAGGAGGGGTATCTGTGAGTGTTACAGACATTTTAGTGGACTTTGCGATCGCATCGTTTTTTATCGCGGTTGGTCAGCTTTTACGTGCAAAAGTGCCGTTGGTACAGAAATTTTTCATTCCGCCAAGCATGATTGCCGGATTTATCGCGCTGGCACTCGGGGCGCAGGGACTGGGAATCCTGCCGTTTTCTGAAAATATTGGTTCTTATGCAAGTGTTCTGATTATCCTGATTTTCGCAGGTGTCGGAATTAATGGATTTTCTTTCAATAAGAAAGATTTTAAAGCGGAAATTGACCGGATTGGTTCTTATTTTTCCTATAAAGTGCTGGCACAGGCGATTCAGTTCTCACTGGCACCGTTGTTTAGTATTTTAGTAATTTCGAAATTATTCCCGAACATTAACTATGGCTTCGGTCTGCTGCTGGCAGCTGGTTTCTCCGGCGGACACGGAACGGCAGCGGCTGTTGGTACCGCGTTTGAGAGACTGGGTGATCTGGATGCAATGGATATCGCGATGACCTGTGCAACTGTTGGTATTTTATCGGGTATCTTTGGCGGTCTGTTCTTCATCAAGCTGGGAACGAAAAAGGGCTGGACCAAATATATGAAAGGCTTCAATCAGATCTCCGATGATCTGCGCTGTGGTCTGGTGCCCAAAAATGAGCGCAAGTCGATGGGCGAGGAAACTATTTCATCCAACGTCCTGGATCCGCTGGCATGGCATCTGGCAGTGATGCTGATCGCATCCGGTATCGGTGTGGGACTCAGCAAGGGAATCTATGCAGCGATCGGTCTGGATCTGCCGAATTACCTGATGGCATTTTTGACTGCGATCGTGATGTTCCTCGTTTTCCGAAAAGTCGGCGTCGGTGATTATATTGATGAAAATGTAGTGGGACGTATCTCCGGTACTGCGACGGATTATCTGGTGTTTTTCGGAATCGCTTCCATCAAACTGGCAGTTATCGTTAAATATGCAGCTCCGCTGGCACTTCTTCTGCTCTGCGGTATTGTAATCGTAGTGGCAACTCTGATGTTCTTTGGTCCGGCGATGAACCGCGGCAGCTGGTTTGAGCGCGCGATCTTCGTATTTGGCTATTCAACGGGCGTTTTTGCGATCGGCTTCATCCTTCTTCGAATCGTTGATCCGGAAAACCGCTCCAAGACGCTGAACGATACTGCATTTGCAGCGCCGTTTACAACTCCGGCAGAGATGTTTGCGTGGTCGATGGGACTGATGATGCTCTTAAATGGCAGCCATTGGAAGTTTATCGGCATCTATTTGGTAATCATGGCAGCATGCATCATCGTAAATATCGTATTTAAATGGTGGTGGCTGAAACTTCCGCTGGATCGCCCAGGTGTGGAGGAGATCGGATAAACTTGTCTTTGCCTGTTTCCTCTGATACACTTGGAACAGGTGTAAACATAACACCGTTGTCAGGCCGGATGAACGCAGATTCAAGTCGAACGTCCGTGAGACTTGGCGCGTGATTCCGGTCAGCGGTGTTTCAGACAGGGGAGAAATGCATGGAGTTTTTAAGACAGTTATTTCATGGAAAAGGATATATTGACGGAATCACGATCATCAACCTGGATGGCGAGATTCTGTTTTCAGCAAAGTTAAATAGTAAATTTTCAAACCGGAAAGAGAGAGAAGCTTACCAGGCGCTGGTGGGACAAAATTTTTTCGATGTATTTGAAAACCTGAACGCTAAGAACAGCAGCATGATCCGGGCGATGGAGGTCGGACTGCCGGTTTACGTGGAAAATCAACTGCTTCAGACCAAGGGGCAGGAGGGCATCCATATCAGCTCTCTTTCGATTCCGATCAAGAGCGGGCGCGCCGTGGTGGGCGCGATCGATCTGTCGATGGAGGAGATGACAGACGGCGAGGAAGAGCCGGAGAGTGTGGAACTGACTTCGGAACAGATCCCGGTCGGCGGCGCTGGAAAGCTGAAAAAACACAGCGGCGCATCTTTTACGATGGAAGATATCATCGCAGTGGATGAAAAAATGAAAAATGCCAGAGACTATATACCGGTGGTGGCGGCGTGCGATCTGCCGGTTATGATCTATGGGGAAACGGGAACCGGAAAAGAGGTGTTTGCACAGTCGATCCACAATGCCAGTGAACGGAGGGATAAACCGTTTATCGCGCAGAACTGTGCGGCGTTGCCGGATACCTTGCTCGAAAGTATCTTATTTGGAACGTCCAAGGGCGCGTTTACCGGGGCAATGGAAAATAAGGGACTCTTTGAGCTGGCGGACGGCGGAACACTGTTTCTCGACGAGATCAATTCGATGCCTCTGTTTTTGCAGTCAAAGCTTCTGCGGGTTCTGCAGGACGGCAGTTTCCGCAGCCTGGGCGGCAGTGAGACGAAACGCACGAATGTGAAGATCATTGCGGCGACCAATGTGGAACCGCTTGAGGCGATCGAGAAAGGACAGCTTCGGCGCGATATTTATTATCGTCTGAGCATGATGTCGATCCGGATTCCGCCGCTGCGGGAACGGAAGGCGGATATTGGACATTTTGTCAAGTTTTATGTAAACAAACACAATGGCACGTTCCACAAGCAGGTTCAGTATGTGTCAAAGGATCTGCTAAAAAAACTGGAAGAATATGACTGGCCAGGCAATGTCCGGGAGCTGGAACACGTGATCGTTTACGGCATGAGCATGGTGGATGAGACGAGCGCCCTGCTCCAGTATAAAGACATCAAGGGAAAGCTTCTGCTGGAAAAGCAGGCGGACAGGAAAAAGGCGCCGGAAAGCCTGGAAGAAGTTCCAAAACTCTGCTCGTCGCTTCGTGAGGCGGTGGCTGCCTATGAGGAAAAACTGATTTGGCAGGCGTTGGAGGCGGCGCACGGAAATATATCTGAGGCAGCGCGGATTCTGGATGTGCCGAGGCAGACGCTGCAGAGAAAGGCGAGCCAGCTGCGGGGCGAAAAGGCGAAGGAAAAACAGGAAAAAGAAATCTGAGCGATGGAGGATAGATACGGAAAATTGAGGACGATGCGGGAAGCAGAACCAGCAGAATCAGCCCGGAAAGGATGGAACGCTCAGACAGAATAACAGGAGGAAATGCAGAAATGGAGAAATACATTGGAAAATATTCTGTAAAAGATTTTTTATATCTGATTCTGGGCGCATTTATCTACAGTATCGGCACGCACAGCTTTATTGAGACGGCGAATATTGCGCCGGGCGGTGCGGTCGGCGTGGCACTGATGTTAAACCATGTGACGAACCTGCCGGTCGGACGGCTGACACTGATGGTCAATGTGCCGCTTTTAATATTGGCGTGGTTTCATTTGAGCCGTGCCTTTGCGCTGCGGACGGCGTTTGCGTGCGGAATCTGTTCGGTGGTGCTTGACTACGTGATCGCCCCGGTCTTTCCGGTTTATATGGGCGACCAGCTTATGGGAAGTCTCTACGGCGGCATTCTGGTCGGCGTCGGCATGGCGTTCATCTTTCTGTCCGGTTCGACGACGGGCGGCAGCGATGTGGTCGGCTACCTGCTCCAGAAGAAATATCCGCATGTCTCGATCGGGCGCGCCCTGATGATGATCGATGGAATCATCCTCTCCACCTCGATCTTCGTCTTTGGAAATGTCGATGCGGCACTGTTCGGACTGATTTCCCTGTACGCGCAGACGAAGGTCATCGACATGATCATCTACGGAAATGATGCCGGAAGCGAGGCGTCGATCGTGACGAAATACCCGCAGAAAATCGCAGAACGTGTCATTAAGGAAATTGACCGTACGGTAACGCTGCTTCCGGGCAAGGGCGGCTACAGCGGCGAGGACACAACGGTGGTTTTATGTACCGTCCGCAAAACGGAGTTCAATCGTTTAAAACGCATTATTGCGGAGACGGATGAGAATGCGTTTGTGATTGTGAAGGAAACCTCGGGCATTTTTGGACTTGGGTTTAAGGATGTAGCGGAGGCACAGCAGTAGGAGCCGGGATTGGAATTAGAAAATAGCGGGATATGCCGCGAACAAGGCGAATATAGATATTATAAGAATGCATCAGGAGCGGTGCACTTGAACGAATGGTTTGAAACACACCCGTTTCTAAAACAAATGCGAAGGCGGCTGTCAGTGGAATTGGCAGTCTGCCTTCTTTTATTTTGCGGCGTCTTTCTGGCGGCACGGTATGCGGGGCTGGCATCAGCGGGGGCGGACGCTGTGCTTGGAAAGAAAAAGCCGGTTGTTTTCTTGGACGCCGGGCATGGGGATTTTGATCCGGGAAAGGTGAGTGTGGACGGAAGCCTGGAAAAGGACATCAATCTGGCAATCGCGAAGCGCCTGAAATGGTATCTGGAGCAGTCGGATGTGGAGGTCGTGATGAGCCGGGAGGATGACCGGGGACTTTACGATACGTCAGCCGGAAGCCGGAAAATGTCCGACATGAAAAACCGCTGCGCCCGCGTCGAGGAATCCGGCGCGGATTTGGTCGTCAGCATCCACCAGAACAGCTACCACCAGGAGGACGTATCCGGTGCGCAGGTATTTTATTACCGGAAGTCAGAGAAGGGGAAACGGCTGGCGGAAATACTGCAGAAGCGCTTCGACTATGCGCTGGGAGACCAGAACCGCAGAAAAGCCAAACCGAATGACAGCTATTATCTCCTGCTCCACGTCAAATGTCCGATTGTCATCGTCGAGTGCGGATTTTTGTCTAACTGGAAAGAGGCGGCACTGCTGAAAACAGAAGAATATCAGGACCGCGTGGCGTATACGCTGCATATGGGGATTATGGAGTATCTGAATGGGCGCTGAAACCTTGAACTGGCGAGGAATCTTGTGTATACTAGGAGTACTTAGCGAGGTATTTTCGAGCTTAGTACGAGTCATGCCGCGCATACTAGGAGTACTTAGCGAGGTATTTTCGAGCTTAGTACGGAAGATAGATTTATTCATTGTAAGATAGTAGAAAGAAGAATCAATATGCAAAACGAAACCAAAAAAGAACTTCACACCCAGATGTGGAAGATAGAAAATCCAAAGGACTTTACGGCGCATGACCGGGAGGTGCTTGAGAAGGCGGCAGCGATCATCCGCGCGGGCGGTCTGGTGGCATTTCCGACGGAAACGGTGTACGGATTGGGGGCGAATGCGCTGGATGAGGCGGCAGCGAAGAAGATTTATGCGGCGAAGGGACGCCCGTCTGACAACCCGCTGATCGCGCATGTGTCCTGTCTGGAGGAGATCGCGCCGCTGGTATCGAATATGCCGGAAAATGGCAAAAAGCTTGCAAAGGCATACTGGCCGGGACCGATGACGATGGTATTTCCTAAGAGCGCGATCGTGCCGTATGGAACGACCGGCGGGCTTGACACGGTGGCAATCCGGATGCCGTCTGATCCGATCGCGGCAGAGTTAATCCGTCTGTCCGGCGTGCCGATCGCGGCTCCGAGTGCGAATACATCGGGACGCCCAAGCCCGACGCGTGCGGATCACGTGCTTCAGGATATGGACGGAAAGATCGATGCGATCATCGACGGCGGTCCGGTTGGAATTGGTCTGGAATCGACGATCGTGGATGTTACGGAGGAAATGCCGATGGTTTTAAGGCCGGGTGCGATTACCGTGGAGATGCTGCGTGAAACGATCGGGGAAGTCGGCATTGATCCGGCGATTTTAGGACCGGTCAGCGCGGATGTGCGCCCGAAAGCACCGGGAATGAAATACCGCCATTATGCACCGAAAGCCGATCTGACACTGGTCGAGGGCGAGACGGAGGCAGTTGTGGAGACGATCAACCGCCTGGCAGGCGAAAAGCTGGCAGAAGGGCGCAAGGTTGGAATTATCTGCACGGACGAGACGAAAGACCGTTACCCGGCGGGGATGCTGGAAAGCATCGGTGCGCGGGCGCGTCAGGAGACTGTTGCACACAACCTGTATGCGGTTCTGCGCGATTTCGACGATCGCGGCGCGGAATATATCTTTTCGGAGGGATTTTCGGAAGACAATTTAGGACGGGCGATTATGAACCGGCTCAATAAGGCGGCTGGCTATCATATTTTGAAGGTGTGAGACGATGCGGTACTTATTGGCGGCGATTAATGCCAAATATATACATTCAAATCTGGGGATTTACAGCCTGAGACGGTATGCGATGGAGCGGCTGGGGCTGGGACAGAAGGATGAGCAGGGTGCGGCTGTTGGAATGGAAATGGTTTCGGAGGCAGCAGAAGGCGCGAATCGAACGAAAACCGTGTCGGAAATCCAGATCGATCTCGGCGAGTACACTATCAACCACCAGATGGATCAGATTTTGCAGGATATTTACCGGAGAAAACCGGATGTGGTGGGATTTTCCTGTTATATCTGGAATATCGTTTACGTGAAGGAACTGATCCACGATTTGAAGAAGGTTCTTCCGCAAGTCCGCATCTGGCTGGGAGGTCCGGAGGCTTCCTATGACGCGGTTCACCTGATGGATGAGCTGCCGGAGGTCGAGCTGATCATGCAGGGCGAAGGCGAGGAGACATTTACGCGGCTGGTGGAGGCGTGTGAGCGCGGGACGGAAGTTTGTTTTTCAGAGATCCCCGGCATTGTCCTACGCTGTTCGGACGACACCGTCGAGGTTCATCGCCCGGCACCGCTCATGAATCTGGACGACATTCCGTTTTCCTACGGAGATTTAAGCGGGCTGGAACACCGCATTATCTACTATGAGAGCAGCCGTGGATGTCCATTTTCCTGTAGTTACTGTCTGTCTTCGATTGACAAAAAAGTGCGGTTCCGCAGCCTTTCGCTGGTAACAAGGGAGCTGCAGTTTTTCCTTGACCGGAAGGTGCCGCAGGTGAAGTTCGTAGACCGGACGTTTAACTGCAAAAAGAGCCATTCGATGGCGATCTGGCAGTATTTGCTGGATCACGATAATGGAATTACCAACTTCCATTTTGAAATTTCATCGGACCTTCTGGATGATGACGAGCTGGCGCTGATGAAACAGATGCGTCCGGGGCTGATTCAGTTGGAAATCGGTGTGCAGACGACGAACCTGGTGGTTGTGAAGGAGATCCGGAGGACGATGGATCTGGACAAGGTGGCGCGCCGTGTGGCGCAGGTCAACACCTTTGGCAACATCCATCAGCATCTCGACCTGATTGCGGGGCTTCCGTATGAGGATATCGAGAGCTTTCATCGTTCCTTCAACGATGTATACAAAATGGAGCCGGAACAGCTTCAGCTTGGCTTTCTGAAGGTGCTGAAAGGTTCCTATATGGAAGAAATGAAGCAGAAATACGGTCTGCTCAGCCAGAGCAAGCCGCCGTATGAGGTGCTTAGAACCAACTGGCTTTCCTATGAAGAGGTGATCCGTCTCAAGGGTGTGGAAGAGATGGTCGAGGTCTATTACAACAGCGGGCAGTTCCGCCGCACGATGAAATGCCTGTCGCAGGAATGGGGCGATGCGTTTGATTTGTATGACCGCCTGGCGGCATTTTATGAGGAAGAGGGACTGAATGGAGTGAGCCATAACCGGCTGGCACGGTATGAGATTTTGTATCTGTTTATTCAGAAATGGGGGAACAAAGAAATTTCCTATCAGGATCTTCTCATTTATGACCTCTACCTCCGTGAAAACGTCAAGAGCCGTCCATCTTTTGCCCCGGATCCGTCGGAGTGGAAGAACGAGACGAAGCAGTTTTTCATGCGCGAGGCGAAGGAACGCCGTTATTTGAAGGGCTACGAGGCATACGATTCCAGACAGATGGCGAAAATGGCGCATTTAGAGCGGATGGAAGACGGAAGCTTTGTGCTGTTTGATTACAAAAACCGGGATGCTCTGTTTGGCAATGCGGCGGCATTTTCCATTTCCCAGGATGAAATATAGTGAGAAATGGGATTTTCCAGAGAAAGACAGGAAAAAGAAATTGCGGATGGCGGCAGTCTGAACATCTGAGAATGGGAAGAAATGTAAGATAGCCATATTTTAAATTAGATGGATAGTAAACTGTTCAGTAGGTCTGTGCATTTACTGCGCGTGACTGTGAAGGTACTGAACAGTTACGATGGATAAATAAAATGGAAAAAACAGACAATTCTTATATAGCGATTGACCTGGAGACAACAGGGTTAAATCCCAAAACCGAGCGGATCATCGAGATTGGCGCGGCTCGGGTGGAAGATAGAACCGTGGTGCAGACGTATTCGACGTTTGTCAACCCGGAGCGGGAACTGGATGCGCGCATCCGGGAGCTGACGGGAATCTGTGACGATGATTTGAAGGATGCGCCGGTGCTGGATACAGTTTTGCCGGAACTTCTGGCATTCTGCGGGGAGCTGCCGCTTCTGGGGCATCATGTTATCTTTGATTTCAGCTTTCTCAAGCGGGCGGCGGTCAACCGGAAGTATACATTTGAGCATGCGGGGCTTGATACCTTGAAAATCTGCCGCCATTTTATGCCAGAGGAGGAAAAAAAGAATCTGGCAGCCGCGTGCCGGTATTTTACGGTGGATCCGGGCGAGAGCCATCGGGCGCTTTCGGATGCGCTGGCGGCGCACCATCTGTATCAGGAGCTTAAAAACAGGTATTTTCTGGAAGTGCCGGAGGTGTTTGCACCGCAGCCTTTGATTTACAAGGTAAAATGCGAACAGCCCGCGTCAAAAAAGCAAAAAGAAGTCTTGCGGGAATTACTAAAATATCATAGAATAAATTTATCTGCGCAGATTGATTCGCTTTCGAAAAATGAGATTTCGAGACTTACGGATCAGATTATCGCGCAGCATGGCAGAATGCAGAAGAGGTGAGAGATATGTTTAAATTTTCAAATCAGAAAACACGCCAGATCGTATCAGCGGTTGTTATTATAATCGTAGTAGTAGCGATGGTAGCGGGAACCATTTTGGCAGGTCTTATGATGTAAAGGTTCGGTAGATGATGAAAAAAAGAAATTGGATGGCAGGCGTATGCGGTGCGGCAGTGATGGGACTGCTTATAGCCGGTACGGGCACCGCGTCAGCGGGGACGATTCCCACGGGTTTTCAGGTCGGTGGGTTTGATCTTTCCGGGATGACACGGGAAGAGGCGGATCAGACGATTGAGAAATCGATCGGGGAGATGGAAAATCAGACCATTTCGATCCGGGTAGAAGGTCATGAGGTTCAGACGACGGCGGCGGAGCTGGGATTTTCCTGGGTCAACCAGAACGAGATTGATGAGGAAGTGGAGAAACTTTCCGGCGGAAATCTTCTGCGCCGGTATCTGAATCAGAAGGAATTAGAGCAGTCCGGCGTGGATCTGCAGATTGAGACAGCGGTCGATGAAGCGAAGGTTGCCGAGTTTGTGCAGACCCGGTGCGCGGAATTTACGACAGCGCCGCAGGACGCTGTGATCACGCATGAAAATGGAGTCTTTCAGGTCAGCCAGTCTTCGGCGGGACAGGAAGTGGACATAGATGCGACGACAAAAGCACTGAATGAGGCGCTCGCGGGCGGTCTTTCGGAACCGGTTTCGGTGGATGCAACAGTCAAAAATGCAGAGCCGACCCGCACGACAGAGGCATTATCTACGATTCAGGATGCACTTGGAACATTCAGTACCGGATTCAACCCGGGAAATGTGTCGCGTTCCAAGAATCTGCGGAACGGTGCGGCGAAGATCAACGGCACGGTTCTGATGCCGGGAGAAGAATTTTCGGCTTATACATGGCTGACCCCATTTACGGTGGAAAATGGCTATGCATCGGCAGGTTCCTATGCGAACGGTCAGGTAGTCGATACGGTCGGCGGTGGCGCCTGCCAGATCTGCACGACGCTCTACAATGCAGCGCTTCTGGCGGAGATGGATATCACCCAGCGCCAGAATCATTCGATGATTGTTACTTACGTTCCGGCATCGCAGGATTCGGCGATCGCGGGTACTTATAAGGATCTGAAATTTAAAAATCCATACGATACCCCGATCTATATGGAAGGGGCAGTGAACGGCGGGACTATTTCATTTACGATATATGGAAAAGAGACACGACCGGCAAACCGGACGATCAAATACGTTTCGGAGACACTGTCGAAGAAGGATCCGGGCGAGCCGATCACAAAGGTGGACGCATCTTTGAAGCCGGGTGCGAGGGTGAAGGAACAGTCGGCGCACTATGGGCTGCAGTCACGGCTCTGGAAATACGTCTACGTGGACGGCGTGGAGACGGAGAAAACCTTGCTGCAGACGGATACCTATATGGCATCGAAGGCGATCTACCGTGTAGGTCCGGCCGTTGCAGCTGCGGCACCGGCGGTTCCGGCTGGACCGCAGCCTGAGACACCGCAGCCTGAGACGCCACAGCCGGAAAATCCGGTTCCGGCACCGACGGAAGCACCGGCAGCACAGGAGCCGACCCCGGCACAGCCGCAGGGACCAGCCGGTCCGGCGCAGGAAGCAGCGCCGCCGATGGAGTGATAGCTTATATCGGATCATATATAGTGATGGTATGAGAGCAGAGATTTGTGGTAACATGGCGTGGTAAACGCAGAAAATTACTGTACTTGAATGTGAAGCTGGGAAAGGAATCAGAATGAACATAAAAGATGAAATTTTCGAGGCATACGGGGAGATGAAAGCCGAGCAGGATCTTCTGGCGGTCGGTTACACCGCGCTTCTTGGTACCTCGATGGCGGCAAAAAGCGGCGAGGCGGCGCTTTTGAACCGATTTTCTGCACGGTATGTGAGAGAATGCCAGAATCTCTATGAGAAATGGAATCCGTCTCCGCTTCTGGAGGCATTTGCTGCACATAAAGAGCGGAAAGTGCTGACCCGTCTCGGCGCATCTGCGTGGTATCCGGCGGGCGGGGGCGGCGTCATGGCAGCGCTGTGGCATTTTTTTGATGGATTCGGACTCGGATTTGAGATGGATCTTAGGAAACTTCCGATCCGCCAGGAGACGGTGGAGGTCTGCGAGGTATTTGACCTCAATCCATACCGTTTACAGTCCCAGGGCTGCATTCTGCTGACGGCGTCTAGCGGTCCGAAACTGCTAAAGAATCTGGAGAGAGAGGGCATTCCGGCGGCGCTCATCGGTCGGACGCGCACAGCGATCGGACGCGAGATTTACAGCGGCGAAGTACATAGCTTTCTTGACCGGCCAAAACCGGATGAGATAGATAAAATGAAAGACTTACCAAAATCCCATTAACAGGAGGTAGTAAAGTGAGAGAGAGAATTTTAGCGGTCATTGAAAAAAACAGCCGCATCAGCGTCAAAGAGCTGGCGGATTTACTCGGGGAGAATGAAGCTGCGGTCGCGGCGGAGATCGCCGAAATGGAAAATGAACATATCATCTGCGGTTACCATACCCTGATTAACTGGGATAATACAGATGAGGAGAAGGTCATTGCACTGATCGAAGTAAAGGTAACGCCGCAGCGCGAGATGGGCTTTGACAAGATTGCCGAGAGAATCTATCAGTACAGCGAGGTGACTTCGGTATACCTGATGTCCGGCGGCTATGATTTTACCGTTATGATCGAGGCGAAAACCATGCGTGCAGTTGCACAGTTCGTGGCAGAAAAGCTTTCCACGATCGATTCTGTGCTGAGTACCGCGACCCATTTTATTCTTAAAAAATACAAAGACCATGGTACCGTTCTCTGCGACGGTCCTCAGGATGAAAGGATGTTGATTGTTCCGTGAGAAACCCATTATCAGATACGATTGTAAATATTCCGCCGTCCGGAATCCGGAAGTTTTTTGACGTTGTCAGCGAGATGAAGGGCGCGATCTCCCTGGGCGTGGGCGAACCGGATTTTGATACACCGTGGCATATCCGCGAAGAGGGCATTTATTCGCTGGAAAAAGGACGTACCTTCTATACGTCGAACTCTGGTTTAAAGGAACTGCGCCAGGAGATCTGCCATTATCTGAAACGTCGTCAGCGCCTTGAGTATGATCCGAATACAGAAGTGATGGTAACGGTCGGCGGTAGCGAGGCGATTGATATCGCCCTGCGCGCGATGCTCAATCCGGGCGATGAGGTTCTGATTCCGCAGCCGAGTTACGTTTCCTATGTGCCGTGTACGGTGCTGGCGGGCGGTACGCCGGTCATTATCGAGCTGGAGGAGAAGGATGAGTTCCGTCTGACGCCGGAGAAGCTGCTGGAGAAAATCACACCGAAAACAAAGGTGCTGATTCTTCCATTCCCGAACAATCCAACGGGCGCGATCATGAACCGCACCGATCTGGAGGCGATCGCGAAGGTGATTGAGGAGAAGGATCTGTTTGTGCTGAGTGATGAAATTTATTCCGAGCTGACCTACAGCGGCAAGCACGTTTCCATCGCGGAGATTTCCGGGATGCGTGACCGCACGGTGCTGATCAACGGATTTTCCAAGGCATATGCGATGACCGGGTGGCGTCTCGGCTATGCGGCAGCTCCAGCGCTTATCTTAAAACAGATGCTGAAAATCCATCAGTTTGCGATTATGTGTGCGCCGACCACCAGCCAGTATGCAGCGGTTGACGCTCTGCGGAATGGCGATGAGGACATTGCCCGCATGAAGAAAGCCTACGATGAGCGCCGCCGCTATCTTTTGAGAGAGTTCCGGGCGCTTGGCATGGACTGTTTCGAGCCGTATGGAGCATTTTATATGTTCCCGTGCATCAAACGGTTTGGCATGACCTCGGATGAATTCGCAAACCGCCTGTTACAGGAAGAGAAGCTGGCGCTTGTGCCGGGCACCGCGTTTGGAAACTGCGGCGAGGGCTATCTGCGTGTTTCCTATGCGTATTCGCTGGAGGATCTGCAGAAGGCGATCGAGCGCATCAAGCGGTTTGTGGCACGGCTGGATGGAGAGAAGAAATGTTAAATATTGTACTCTATGAACCGGAGATGCCGATGAATACAGGAAATATAGGACGAAGCTGCGTGGCAACGAACACGCGGCTTCATCTGATCGAGCCTCTCGGTTTTAAATTGAATGATAAAATGGTAAAAAGAGCGGGTCTTGATTACTGGCCGCATCTGGACGTGACAGTTTACAGCGATTTTAAAGATTTTCTGGAGAAGAATCCGGGCGCGCGCCCGTATATGGCGACCACGAAGACGACGCAGGTGTATACGGACGTTCACTACGATCCGGACTGCTATATCATGTTCGGACCGGAAAGCCGCGGCATCCCGGAAGAACTCCTGATCGAAGACCCGGAGCGCTGCGTCCGCATCCCGATGTGGGGTGAGATGCGCTCTCTGAATCTGTCAAACTCGGTGGCGATCATTATGTATGAGGCGCTGCGGCAGAATGGGTTTGAGAAGATGAATACGGAGGGGCATCTGCATCACCTCCAGTGGAAATAAGGTGGATTCTGTCCCACACGTGCGTCATCAACGTCTCAGATGAAACAGGAATTAGTGGCACCAAGTCCCACAGGCACTGATATTTCCGTCGCATTCGGCGTCGGAGTCAGTGCCATTTTTATTGTTGTCCGGCAGGTGGACGCCGCAGGATGGTCCGTTATTTCCGCTCCGGTCAAAGTGAAGCATCCCGTTTAAGAAGTCTTCGACGCGGTCTTTAGGAGCGCCTTTGGCGCCGCCGAGAACCTGGATGCTGGTTTCGCGCAGGGCGATCATCATCGGGATCGGAAGGGCGTCGCAGAGGAGGACGGCAATATTTTCTTTTTTGAGAAATGCCACCAGCGCGCCGGGATCGTTTGCATAGGTCTGTTTCACGGTTTTGGTGGAAATAATCTCATCATCAACTACATCAAAAATTAAAAATTCTTTCACCTGAGCCAGGTGGGAGCAGATTTCTCCGTTTTCATAAGGGACTGCAATTTTCATGAGTGACCTCCTTTTTTAGAGATAGTATAGCGCTTAGAATTGAAAAATCAATATAAATGTATATGCTATTTATGAAAAAATATATAATAGACATATATGGAGGTGGCTTGTATGGATGGAGTAAATATTGAGAAGAATGAAAAGAAGGATGCGTTACTGATAGCAATCGAAGAAGGAAGAACGATTGTAAAAGATCCAAATGCACCGATATATTCCAGTATGGAAGACTTAAAAGCGGCATTGGAAGTATAATATCTTTGATAGAAAAAGAGAGCCAGCAGAATGCACTTCTGTTGACTCTTTTTTACAATTATGATTTGAAGCAGCAAGCCCCTTAATCCGACTTAACTTCTTTCCACAAACTATTATAAAGCTCGTCCGCTTCATCCCCAAGATACCGGTAAACCTCGCAGTTTTTCAGCTGCTTTGCATCTGGGAAGACGGCTTTGTTGTTCTGGATTTCTTCGTCCAGCATTTCCTTGGCTGCCTTGTTCGGCGTCGCGTAGGTAATGTACTCAAAGTTTTTGACTGCGACATCCGGGCGGCAGAGGAAATTGATCCATTTTTCTGCGTTTTCCTTATTTTTCGCATTTTTCGGAACTACCCAGGAATCGAGCCAGACGTTGGTTCCCTCTTCTGGGATCACGTATTCCAGGGAGAATGGGAGGTTCTGTGCGGCTACCTCATCCTGGATGTACATGATCTCGCCGGAGTAGATGACGCCGATGGCTGCCTCGCCGCCGATCATCTTGTCACGCACCTGATCGATGACGTAAGCCTGTATGAGCGGTTTCTGGTCAATCAGATCCTGCTTTGCCTGCTGGAGTTCGGTTTCATCGGTCGAGTTGGCAGAGAAGCCGTCTTTTTTGAGCGCTACCATGAAGGCATCGCGGACGCTGTCCTGCATCAGGATCTCGCCTTTATAAGCCGGATTCCAGAGATCGGACCATTTGGTCGGAACCGGAAGTCCTTTTTCTTCGATGAGCTTCGTATTATAAAGAATACCGACGGTTCCCCAGGTGTATGGCACGGAATATTTGTTTTCCGGGTCGAACTGCTTGGACATTTCCATGTACTGCGGGTCAATGTTTTTGACATTTGGAATGTTGTCAAAGTTGAGTTCGGCAAGCAGGTCATTTTCTTTCATTTTCTGAATCATGTAGTCGGATGGGCAGACTACATCGTAGTTGACGCCGCCGGCTTCGATGACCGGATACATTTCTTCCAGTGTCTCAAATACGTCGTAGGTAACCTTGATTCCGGTTTCCTGTTCAAATTCCTCAATTAGGTCCGGATCAATATATTCGCCTGCATTGTAGACGTACAGTTCGTTTGAATGAGTCGTGGTGTAGCGGCTGTAGGTGCTGACACCAACGACAAGCAGAATCAGCGTGCAGGCAAGTCCCAGAACGCCGTTCTTGATCTGGTTGTTGCGTTTGCGGCGCTTGATGGTCTCTGTGTCAATCACAGTCGCATTGCCGGTGGATTTTTTCTCCGGGGCAAAGTTGGTGATCACCAGAAGCACCAGGACTGCCACGAAAATCAGCGTGGACAGGGCGTACATCGTCGGCTGGATGCCTCGGCGCACCTGGCTGTAGATCAGGGTGGATAAGGTATCCATACCGGCACCTCTTGTAAAGTGCGTAATGATAAAATCATCGAGGGACATCGTAAATGCCATCAAAAAGCCGGAGAGGATACCCGGGACGATGTCCGGAAATACGACCTTGAAGAAAGCATACAGCGGGCTGGCGCCGAGATCCAGAGCGGCTTCGTAGGTGTACCGGTTCGTCTGCTTGAGTTTCGGCATGACACTTAATATCACATATGGAATGTTAAATGTGATATGCGCGATCAGCACGGTTTTAAATCCGAGAGAGATACCGAACGCGATAAATGCCAGCATCAGGGAGATACCGGTTACGATATCGGAGTTCAGCATCGGGATGTTGTTGATTCCCATGACGATGGTGCGCGGAATTCGTTTCATGCTGTTGATGCCGATGGCGGCGATCGTGCCGATGACGGTCGCGATCAGAGCCGACGCAAACGCGATGAGCAGCGTATTGTTTAAGGCATTCATGATGGCGGAATCCTGGAACATCTGCGTATACCAGCGGGTGGTAAAACCGCCCCAGACGGTTCTCGATTTTGTGTTGTTAAAGGACAAAACGATCATGGTCACGATCGGGATGTATAAAAAGAGCAGGATGAGCGCCAGGTAAAAGTCCTGGAAAAACTGTTTTAAGCGGTTATGTTTCATCAGAACGCATTGCCCTCCCCTTCTTTATCGTATTTGGCGATGAGCGCCATACTCAGTAAAATGAAAATCATCAGAACCAGCGAGAGACCGGAACCTAAGTGCCAGTTGCTTCCCTTGGTGAACTCCTGCTCGATGACATTTCCGATGAGCAGGATCTTGCTGCCGCCTAAGAGACTGGAAATAACGAAGGTTGTCAGCGCCGGGACAAATACCATGGTAATGCCGCTGATGATGCCCGGGATGCTGAGCGGAATCCAGATGTGAATAAGTGTCTGGAAATTGTTTGCACCCAGGTCTTTGGCGGCGTTGATGGTATTGTCGTCGATCTTTGCCAGCACATTATAAATCGGGAGAATCATGAAAGGCAGGAAGTTGTATACCATACCCAGAATGATCGCCCACGGGGTATTGATGATGGCAATATTTGGCAGATGGAGAAAGGAAAGAATGCCGTTGATAACGCCATTTTTCTCCAGGAGCGTCTGCCACGCGAGGGTGCGGAGCAGGAAATTCATCCACATCGGAAGGATGAAGACGAATACCATGAAGCTGCCTGCCCCAATGCCGCGGCGGCGCAGCACCAAAGCCAGCGGATAGGACAAAAGCAGGCAGATGGCGGTCGCAGCCAGAGACAGACCCAGGGATAAGAGCAGCGCCTTCATATGCTCCGGTGTCGTGATGGAACAGACATTTGCCAGTGTAAATGCCCCGCTTTTGGTTGTCAGACCGTAGTATACGATCAGCAGGAGCGGGATGATGGTAAAACCGATCATCCAGAGAATATAAGGACCGGCGAAGAGCCGTTTCACGTTTGATTTCATGCTAAGTCCGACTCCTTTCTATTCATTGACGCCCACAGCTTCCTCGTCCTCTGACGCCGGCTTGTTCATGATCTGGATGTCAAACGGGTCTACATGGATGCCGACCTTCTCGCCGACCGGGAACATATCCGTGCTGTGAACCAGCCATTCATAGCCGTCCGGTGTGGTGACTTCCATCTCATAGTGGACGCCCTTGAAAATCAGGTGGGTGACAATGCCCTGCAGCGTGCCTTCCTCCGGTTTTACGAGGTCGATGTCCTCCGGGCGGATGACAACGTCTACCGGTTGGTTTGTTCCGAATCCCTTATCGACGCAGGCAAATTTCGCACCGAAGATTTCAACCAGCTCGTCGTGGATCATCAGACCGTCCACAATGTTGCTCTCGCCGATGAAGTCGGCAACGAATGCGTTTTCCGGCTCGTTGTAGATCTGTTCCGGGGAACCCATCTGCTGGATATAACCCTGGTTCATGACAACGATGGTATCGGACATCGTCAATGCCTCTTCCTGATCGTGGGTAACATAGATAAAAGTGATGCCTAACTCATTTTTCAGACGGATCAGCTCGTACTGCATGTCCTGGCGCAGTTTTAAATCTAGGGCACCGAGCGGCTCATCGAGAAGCAGGACCTTTGGCTCGTTGACAATCGCACGCGCAATGGCGATACGCTGCTGCTGACCGCCGCTCAAAGAGTCAATGCTGCGATGCTCAAAGCCGTTTAGGTTTACAAGCTTTAAAGCGTACTTAATTTTGTCATCAATATATGCTTTTGATTTATTCTTAATTTTTAGCCCAAATGCGATATTATCTGCGATGCTCATATGCGGAAACAGTGCGTATTTCTGGAATACGGTGTTTAGCTGGCGCTTGTTTGGCGGAAGTTTGGTGATGTCTTCGCCGCCGAAAATTACTTTTCCTGTATTTGGGGATTCAAATCCGCCGATGATGCGGAGCGTGGTCGTCTTGCCGCAGCCGCTGGGACCTAAGAGCGTTACAAAGGAATTTTCCTTTACTGAAAGGCTCAAGTCATCCAGGACCAGGGTGTCGTCAAAGCGTTTCGAGATATGCTGTAAATCGATTAATGGCTGGCTCATGCGTTTCCTCCGTAAATAGTAAAATAATGTGTAGTATTAGAAACTTGGCGGCGAGCTGACCCAGAGGATCGTCGCGCCGGAGCGGCTTTCAAGGTAATGCGTCTTGTCGCTCGTATAGTAAAAAGATTCGCCCTTTTTGGCTTTGTACGTCCGGTTCCCCAGATGAATCAGGATGCTGCCGGAAAGAACATAGCCAAATTCCTCACCCTCATGTGGGCTGTCCGGATAGGTGGAGCCGCCGGCACCGAGTGTCAGGCGGATTGGTTCCATCGTGTTCTTCTGGGCGTTCGGGATGATCCACTGAATATCATTTTTTAGTTCCGGATCTTCCTTGATAAAATAGTCGTTTTTTTCAAATACAATCTGCTCTTCCGGAGCCTCGTTGAAAAACTCCCCTATGGTTGTGCCGAGACACTGGAGAATATCCATCAAAGTAGCGATGGACGGGGAGGTCAGATCGCGCTCTACCTGGGAGATAAATCCCTTCGAAAGCTCTGCGCGGTCAGCCAGCTCTTCTTGCGTCAGACCCTTTAAAATTCGCAGTTCCTTTAATTTTCCTCCTATACTCAACAGAGGGAACCTCCTTTCCTGGTTTCATAGGAAATTGCGTCCTATGAAACAAAAAACGCTCCGCGAGGATGCGCTAGGGCACATTCTTTTTTATAAAAACCGGGTGGGAAAACCATCCGTCCGGCGTTTTTTAGAAACATGCAAAAGTAAGATGAAAGTTTAGAAATTCTAAAATGAATGTAAAATTAATCTTTTTGTTTAGAAATAATAAACTTGCTTCCGAGTATCTATTATACAGAATGTGGGGAAGGTGTCAAGGAAAAAAACGGGAAAATCCGGGGGCTCTCAAATTGTGTGAAAAAAGGGTGCAAAAATGGCGGTATGATGATAAAATAGGGGCAGATAATTTGATAGAAACCGTTATAACGGTTCTGGGGGATCAAAGGAGGAACATTTCATGCAGGATAAGTATATGGCATATGTGGGTTCTTACTCATACAACGGTCAGGCAAAGGGAATTACCGTGTATGATGTGGATGTAAAAAAGGGAAAATTTATCTACCGGTGCGAGGTGGAAGTGGACAACTCTTCCTATTTAACTGTTTCACATGACGGGCGGATGCTCTATTCCATCGCGGACGAGGGCGTTGTGGCGTTCCGGATTCTGGAAAATGGCGCACTCAGCCGTGTGAACAGCGCAAATATCAAGGCGATGCGCGGCTGTCATATTGCGACCGATGCGGAGGACAAGTTTATCTTCGTATCCGGCTATCATGACGGCAAGGAGACGGTGGTCCGCCTGAAACCGGACGGTTCTATCGGGGAAGTGACCGACGGCGTTTACCACAAGGGACTTGGAAGCGTGGCAGAGCGCACGTTCCGTCCGCATGTGAGCTGTGCGGAGCGCACACCGGATGGCAGATTCCTGCTGGTAGCCGATCTGGGAATTGACCAGGTCAAGATTTACAGGTTTGATGGCGAGAAGGGAACCCTTTCATTGGTGGACGCGATCCGCTGTGATTTGGAATCTGGTCCGAGACATTTCATGTTCAGCAAGGATGGAAAATTCTTGTATTTGATGTATGAAATCAAAAATGTGATTGATGTATACACGTATGAAACGGGCGATCGTGTGCCGAAGATCGAGAAGATCCAGACGATCCCATCGACCGCACCGGAGCGCACCAGCCAGCTGACTGCAGCGTGCACGATCCGGATGTCCGAGGACGAGACACATCTGTTCTGCAGCAATGCGGGCGATAATTCAGTCAGTGTCTACGAGCGCGATGCACAGACGGGGCTTTTGAAGCTGCTCTGCTGTCTGCCGATCAGCGGCGATTACCCGAAGGATATCGCGATTTTCCCGGATGGAAACCATCTGGCGTCGATCAATCACGGCAGTAACAGCATTTCTTTCTTCCAGGTAGAATATAAGGAGAAGCTGCTGGTAATGAGCGGACGCAGTATTTCGGTGAATGAGCCGAACTGCTGTGTGATTACCAAAGTGCCGAGCTATCGGTCAATGCCGGGAACAATGTGAAACGATGGTTTTAAATGAAACGAAGAGATTACCTCAAGAATTGATAAATGGCAGAAGGAGTAAATAGCGAGAATGGCAGGATCAACATACGGAAAAATACTGACAATGACAACGTGGGGCGAATCCCACGGCGCAGGCGTGGGCGTGGTCGTAGATGGCTGTCCGGCGGGGCTTGCGCTTTGTGAGGAAGACGTTCAGCGTTATCTGGACCGCCGCAAACCGGGGCAGAGCCGTTTTACGACGAAGCGCAGCGAGAGCGATACGGTGGAGATCCTGTCAGGCGTTTTTGAAGGGCGGACGACGGGCACGCCGATCTCGATGCTGGTGCGGAACCAGGATCAGCATTCGAAGGATTACAGTGAGATCGCCAGTTATTACCGTCCCGGACATGCGGATTATACCTTCGATGAAAAATACGGTTTCCGGGATTACCGGGGCGGCGGACGTTCTTCGGGACGCGAGACGATCGGACGCGTGGCAGCAGGCGCTATCGCGGCAAAGCTGCTGGAATCCTTGAACATTCAGGTAAAAGCATACACGAAAGCGATCGGACCGGTGGAAGTGGCGCCGGATCGGTTTGATCTGGCAGAATGTGAAAAGAATAAGCTGTATATGCCGGATGCTGCCGCAGCCGCAGAGGCAGAGCAGTATCTGGAAAGGAAGATGGCGGAGAAAGATTCTGCTGGCGGTATCGTGGAATGTGTGATTGCCGGTCTTCCAGCAGGGCTTGGCGAACCGGTTTTTGATAAATTTAATGCGAACCTGGCAAAGGCAATCTGCTCGATCGGTGCCGTTAAAGGCTTCGAGATTGGAGAGGGATTTCATGCGGCGCAGATGGCAGGAAGCGAGAACAACGATGCATTTGTCATGAATCCAGATGGAAGCGTCGGTAAGGGGACGAACCATGCAGGCGGCATTTTAGGCGGTATGACGGATGGAAGCGAAGTTGTGTTCCGTGCGGCATTTAAACCGACCCCGTCGATTGCCGCAGAGCAGAGAACCGTCAATAAGAGCGGCGAGGAGATCGGCATCAGCATCAAGGGACGCCATGATCCGATCATTGTGCCGAGAGCGGTTGTCGTGGTTGAGACGATGGCGGCATTTGCTGCGGCGGATATGCTGCTGGGCGGCATGACGGCGCGGCTGGATCGGATTCAGGAGTTTTACCGGAAGTAAGGGAATGCAAATAAAAATTTTGGAAAAGCTGCGGCGGGCTCAGCCTGTTTGGTCCGCGGCTTTTTCTGGCATTAAATCAGGAGGCAGCAGGATGAGTGCAACAGGAATTTCAAAAGAAATAGAGACAGCAGGACAGTTAGAGGAGCTGCGCCAGGAAGTACGGATTGCCGCAGAGGAACTTCTCAGTGCGGCAAATATGAAGCCGGGACAGATTTTGGTGGTCGGATGTTCGTCCAGCGAGATAGCATCGCATAAGATCGGTTCCTATTCCAGCGCCGAGATCGGAAAAGCGGTGTTTGAGGAGCTGTATGCAGTCACAAAGTCGCAGGAACTTTATCTGGCGGCACAGTGCTGTGAACATCTGAACCGGGCGCTGATTGTGGAAGAAGAAGCGGCGGAAAAATATGGTCTGGAGATGGTAAACGTTGTGCCGCAGCTAAAAGCAGGCGGTTCCTTTGCAACGGCAGCCTATGCGGGATTTGAACATCCGGCAGCCGTAGAGCGGATTCAGGCACACGCGGGCATCGACATCGGAGACACTTTTATCGGTATGCACCTGCGCCCGGTTGCAGTTCCGGTGCGGACCTCGATCCGTGCGATCGGCGGCGCCCATGTGACGTGTGCGAGAACGAGATTGAAATATATTGGCGGAGAGCGGGCGCATTATCTGGATGCGAAATAAAGAAAATGAGGAGTAAAAAAAAACGTGGAAATCAGGAAAAATGATGAATTTGAACTGACAATCGAAGATATGAGCGAGGATGGAGCCGGGATCGGAAAGCAGGACGGTTATATCTGGTTTGTAAAAGATGCCGTGATCGGGGATCGGATCCGGGCGCGGGCTATGAAAATGAAGAAAAATTATGGCTTTGCCCGTCTGATGGAGGTGCTGGAAGCATCCAAAGACCGTGTGATGCCGGAATGCCCGGTCGCAAGACAGTGCGGCGGCTGCCAGCTTCAGATGATGAGTTATGAGGCGCAGCTTCATTTTAAGGAGCGCAAGGTCTACAATAACCTGCGCCGGATCGGCGGGATGGAGAATCTGCGGCTGCCGGAGCGGGCGGATGAAGTGAGTGTGCCTGAGAATGTATCTGAAAGAAATACATCCGAAAGGATGGAGACAACCGATGCGGGGGTGAAAGCAGAGAACGTGTCGGGGAAAAGTGCCGGGGAAGGTGTGGATAAAACTATCACCATGGAGCCGATCCTGGGGATGGAGCACCCGTGGCGCTACCGCAACAAGGCACAGTTTCCGTTTGGACGCGATAAGGATGGAAGAATCATTGCCGGATTTTACGCGGGACGCACCCACCATATTGTGGAAGCGGAGGATTGCCTGCTGGGTGTCGAAGAAAATGCGGTAATTCTGGATATTATCAAGAAAATCATGGAAGAATACCAGATTGCGCCATATGACGAGGAGACGCATAAGGGTCTAATTCGCCATGCATTGATTCGGAAGGGATTTTCAAACGGCGAGCTGATGGTCTGTCTCGTCATCAATGGAAAGAAGCTGCCGCACGCGGATATTTTTGTGGAACGCTTAAAAGAAGTCCCTGGCATGACCAGTATTTCCTACAACATCAATCAGGAAAAAACAAACGTGATTCTTGGTGCGGAGCTTGTAAACTTATACGGACCGGGCTATATCACAGATAAAATCGGAAATGTATCGTACCAGATTTCGCCGCTTTCTTTTTATCAGGTCAATCCGGTGCAGACGGAAAAACTCTATGGAACGGCGCTGGAATACGCGGGGCTGACCGGTGGGGAGACTGTATGGGATATGTACTGCGGAATCGGAACCATTTCCCTGTTTCTGGCGCAGAAAGCGAAGAAAGTGTACGGTGTAGAGATCGTCCCTCCGGCGATCGAGGATGCCCGCCGGAACGCGGCATTAAATGGCATGGAAAATGTCGAGTTTTTTGTCGGAAAAGCTGAAGAGGTACTTCCAAGGGAGTATGAAAAAAATCAGGTTTATGCCGATGTCATCGTCGTCGATCCGCCGCGAAAAGGCTGCGACAGCGTCTGCCTCGACACGATCGTCCGGATGCAGCCAAAGCGGGTAGTCTATGTCAGCTGCGATTCCGCCACATTGGCGCGCGATGTGAAGTATCTGAATGAAAGAGGATACGCGGTGGAGCGCGTGAGATGCTGTGATATGTTCGGGATGAGCGGGCATGTGGAGACGGTAGCTTTATTAACTAAAAAGATAGCGACAAGAGAAGTGTAAAATTCAGGGTATCCTGCGTGCGTATATCGCACAGGGCGAGGTGCTTCCGGTCGCGACGCATTCCTTTGGTTTCATCGGTATTTTTGCCATCCCGGAGATTGGCTTTAACCAGCCGAAGGGAATGCTTTATAAGACGGAGAATCCATTTGCCTGAACAATAAAAAGAATATTTGCTGATTTCTCATGAACGTGATACACTTATAGATAAGCTGTATCGGCTGTCGATCACGACCGTTTCGGCGGTGTGAAAATGAGAAATTCCGGCACCGGAGGCTTTCAGAGTCACGATCATGCGACCGTGCGAAAGTTCCGATGCCTTTTTATTTCAAAGGAAAGTGCGCCCTGATGAAAGCGGCAGAGAATATTTTGAGCGGTATTTGAGAAAGGAAACAGGAGATGGATGACAAAAAAATAGCCGTACTGATCGATGCGGAAAATGTGTCCGGCAAGTATATCAAGCTGATTTTAGATGAGGTCAGCAATTATGGAAGTGCGACATACAAGCGCCTTTACGGCGATTTTCAGACGCCGAGCGTGCGGGCGTGGATGAAGAACCTGCGCGACTATGCGATCACGCCGGTTTTCCAGTACAATTATACGCAGGGGAAAAATGCCTCCGATTCGGCGCTGATCATCGATGCGATGGATATTTTATATTCGGGCAATGTGGATGGCTTCTGTATCGTCACCTCGGACAGTGATTTTACGAAGCTGGTGCTGCGCCTGCGTGAGTCAGGCATGACGGTGATCGGCATGGGAGAGCGCAAGACGCCGAATGCATTTGTTTCGGCGTGTGAGACATTTAAATTCCTGGATATTTTATTAAACGATGAAAATCCGTCGCAGAATCCGTCCCTGCCGCAGACGCGCAAGGAGAGTGATGTGGATGGTTCCAGAAAAGAAGCAGAGAAAGAAAGCGATCCGAATGCAGTCAGCAATATTCCGAACATGCAGGAGATGGAGAAAGAGATCATCTCAATCATCAACACGCATGCGGACGACGATGGCTGGGTGGATTTATCGGAGCTGGGAGACAATCTTCCAAAGCGTGTGCCGGGATTTGACCCGCGAAATTATAAATGCACGAAGTTAAAGCAGTTTATCGAGCGGTTTGATTCCGTTGAGGTTCGGTCAGCGCGCAATCCGCACAATAAGATTCTGTCGATCATCTATGTGCGCGTGAAGCAGAAAGAAGAAAAGCCGGTACTTTCCAAGGTACGGCGCGGCGGAAAACGGAAGAAGGATGCGGACGCGGAAGAAGAGTAAGCATATACGGTTCGTATGAGAATAAAAAGTTGCAGAAGCGGCGGTGATTCGTATGAGGCTGGAAGAATGCAGCAGTGGTTGTAGTGTTGTGTCAGCTGTTACAAAGACAGACTGTAAATTGAAAAGTGAAGGATAGCAGATAGGAGAGACAGGAATATGACAAAGGAAGAGCTTGCATTAGAGGTAATTGACCGCCTGAAAAAAGAATATCCGGATGCGGGTTGTACGCTGGACTACAATCAGGCGTGGAAGCTGCTGGTCAGTGTCCGTCTGGCGGCGCAGTGTACCGATGCGCGTGTCAATGTGGTAGTTAAGGGATTGTTTGAGAAATATCCAAATGTGGCGGCATTGGCGGATGCCCCGGTGGAAGACATCGAGGCGATTGTGAAGCCGTGCGGTCTGGGACACAGCAAGGCGCGGGACATCAGCGCCTGTATGAAGATGCTGCGCGACGAGTACGGCGGGCATGTGCCGGATGATTTTAACGCTCTGTTAAAGCTTCCGGGAGTCGGCAGAAAGAGCGCCAACCTCATTATGGGGGATGTGTTTGGAAAACCGGCGATTGTCACGGATACGCACTGCATCCGCCTGGTAAACCGGATAGGGCTGGTGGAAGGAATCAAGGACCCGAAGCGCGTGGAAATGGCACTCTGGAAGCTGATTCCACCGGAGGAAGGCAGCGATTTCTGCCACCGCCTGGTGTATCACGGGCGTGAAGTCTGTACGGCGCGGACGAAGCCGTACTGTGACAAGTGCTGTCTGCAGGATATCTGCGCGAAGGCAGACGTGGAGTAGAAAGTCTGAAAAAGTCATGGAAACAGATGCAGATAGGAAAAGGATGACAGGAGGCAGAAAAATGGACGAAGAACGGCAGGAGACAGCGGATTGGCGTATCGTCTGGCAGATGTTTTTTCCGTGCGTCATCAGCGATTTAATCGGCGGATGTGTGGAGGTGCTGGGACATCTGGAGGGAAATGTGGGAAGAACCGTGTCGTCGTTTCTTACATTTGCCGTGATTTATCCATTTTACTGGCGGAGGATCCAGAAAAAGAAAGAAAACAGGCGCATAGCAGAGGCAGACGGGATGAAAGAGCAGGTCTCTCCACAGATAAAGACGACAAAGGAAGAGAAATGTGGATATTTCTGGGAAAAAGTGTCGGATGTGTGGAAAATCCTGCTGGGGGCAGCTGCGTTCAGTGCTGTGTTTAACATGATTTTCTGGGCATTAGAAAAAAAGGAGATTTTCCTGGGAGTGCTGCATATTGCAGTGCAAAAGGTTCGGATGACTGGGCAGGCAGCTGAAGCGGTGTCTCTGTGTTTGAAAATGCCTCAGGGGGATATGCTTGCGGCAGCTCTGGGAAAAGGTGCGTCGGAGGGCACCGCCGCTTTATTTTCCGGCGCCCTGTGGCAGCAGTTCTTTCTCATGGGCATTGCCGCCCCACTTTCCGAAGAACTGCTGTTTCGCGGCATTATATTTGAGCGCCTGCGTATGGCGCTCCCATTTTTCTGGGCGGCACTTGGGTCGGCGGCATTTTTCGGGTTGGTGCATGGAAACTGGGCGCAGGGGATTTATGCGGCGCTCATGGGACTTATACTGGCGTGGTTGTATGAAAAAAAGAACCGTCTGTGGGAACCTGTGTTATTTCACAGTGCAGCAAATTTGACGGCGATGCTGATGCGGGGGCTTCTCTGGCACTGGTGAGGACATAAAAATACAAACAATTTCGAGAACGCAGGATTGTGTTTGCTCGAAGAAAGAACAGGAGGAGATACTACGATGCTTTCATTTGCAAGCGATTATACAGAGGGCGCCTGCGAGGAGATACTTCAGAAGCTGGCGGAGACGAACCGGGAGAGTCTGCCGGGATATGGCATGGACCGCTACTGCCAGAGTGCCGCCAGAAAAATACAGGAGGCGACCGGATGCCCGGAGGCGGAGGTTTATTTTCTGGTGGGCGGTACCCAGACGAATGCGGCCGTGATCAGTAGCATGCTTGCACCGTATGAGGGCGTAGTGGCAGCGCAGACAGGGCACGTGAGTATTCATGAAGCCGGGGCGATCGAGTACACCGGGCATAAGGTGTTGCAGCTTCCGGAAAAAGATGGGAAGATTGATCCGGCGGATCTGCAGGAATATCTGCAAAATTTCGAGGCGGACGCAAACCATGATCATATGGTATTTCCGGGAATGGTGTATCTTTCCCATCCGACGGAATACGGAACCTTATACAGCCGGAAGGAGCTGCAGGCGATCTCGGAGATCTGCCGTTCGTATGAAATCCCGCTCTATCTGGACGGGGCGCGTCTTGGATATGGTCTGGCGGGAGAGGAAAATGACCTGAGTCTTTCGGAGATCGCGCATCTGTGTGATGTATTTTATATCGGCGGCACGAAGGTTGGCGCATTCTGCGGAGAGGCAGTTGTATTTGGTGAGAAGAAGAATGTTCCGGCGCATTTTATTACCCGGATCAAGCAGCAGGGCGCGCTGCTGGCAAAGGGACGCCTGCTGGGAATCCAGTTTGATGTGCTGTTTACAGACGGGCTGTACGAGCGCCTGGGACGCCATGCGGTAGAGATGGCGGCAGCTTTAAAGAAAGGGTTAAAACAGCGCGGTTATACGTTTTTCCGTGAGTCCCCGACCAACCAGCAGTTTGTGATCTTGGAAAATGATCGGATGGAGCAGATTGAAAAAGAGGTTTCCGTGAGCTTCTGGGAGCGGTATGACGAGGATCACACCGTTGTCCGTTTTGCGACGAGCTGGGCGACCAGAGAGGCGGATCTGGAACATTTGTGGGAGATTTTAGATCGGATTGAGGCAGAAAGAGAGAAGTAGAGATGGAACGTAATGTAACGATGGCGGAGATTTCAGATGGAAAGCTGTACAGCCGGGACGATATGGTAAAAGTTGGATGCGATGATTGCCGGGGCTGTTCGGCGTGCTGCCACGGAATGGGTAATTCGATCGTGCTGGATCCATATGATGTGTACCGTCTGACCACCTTGCGCGGGGACACGCTGGAACATCTGCTGGAGGAGAAAAAGGTGGAGTGGAACGTCGTGGACGGACAGATTCTGCCGAATCTGGCGCTCCGGAGCGGGGCGGATGAAGCCTGTGGGTTTCTTGATGAAGCAGGGCGCTGCCGGATCCATGCATACCGGCCGGGCATCTGCCGCCTGTTTCCACTGGGGCGCTTTTATGAAAATGGAAGTTTCCAGTATTTTCTCCAGATTCATGAGTGTAAAAAGGAAAACCGGACGAAAGTCAAAGTGAAAAAATGGATCGATACGCCAGATTTAAAGCGGTATGAGGCGTATATCAGCCGGTGGCATTATTTCTTAAAAGATATAAGAATGGCGGAAACGGAGGCGGCGCAGAACCTTTTGGCAGAATCATGCATCGGAACGCCGGAGGAACAGGAGATACAGAAGAAAAACCGTGCCGCTGCGGCAGCCGAGCGCGAAAAACGGCGCAATCTGTTGATTATGAAACTGTTCTATCTGCTTCCGTATGATGGAGAGAAGGACTTTTACGAGCAGTTTGAAAAGCGGATGCAGATGGCGGAGCGGAGTTTGCGATAAATCCTTTGTTGAAGACAAATCCGCAAGGATGTTTGCCCGCAGCTGTGAAGAGGCTGAACCGTTTTGACAGAGTGAAATAAGAAAGGAGATTACCGATGCTTCATACGGATTTTCACACCCACACCACGTTCTGCGACGGAAAGAGTACGCCGCGGGAGATGGTGGAGGCGGCATACCGGATGGGAATGACCGATTTGGGCGTTTCAGGACATGCTGATTTTTCGATGTTTGAGCCGGGATTCGGGATGGACGACGAGAAGCTTCGCCAGTATACCGAAGAACTTCAAGAACTCCGGGAGGAATACCGGGGAAAGATGAATCTCTATATCGGGATCGAGCTGGATGGACTGGGACCGGTGCAGAAAGCAGAGTACGCGATCGGCTCGACCCATGCGCTCATCAAGGATGGCGGGTATGTTTGTGTGGATGATACGGAAGAGAAACTGGTAAAAGCAGTCGAGACGCTGTGGCATGGTGACTGGTACGCGTTTGCACGGGAGTATTTCGAGGCAGAGGCTCAGATTTATGACCGGACAAAATGCGATTTCATCGGACATTTTGACCTGTTGACAAAATTTAATGAGGGATATAAACATTTTGATGAGACGAAAGACGCCTATCTGGAACCGGCGATCACGGCGATGCACAAACTGGCGGCTCTGGGGATTCCGTTTGAGATCAACACAGGCGCCATGTCCCGCGGCTACCGGAGTGCGCCGTACCCGTCCGCAGCCCTGTTAAAAGAGCTGTGTGCTTGCGGCGGACGTATCCTCATCAACTCCGACAGCCACAGTGCCGACACGATCGGATATGGGTTTAAGCAGGCGCAGGAGCTGGCGGTGGCGTGTGGATTTAAAAGTGTGTGTGCCCTGAACCCGGGGGGCGGATTTAGGGAGATACTTCTTGTATAAAAAAGACAGAAAGAAAAATATACAAATTCTAAATTTCAACCTTAAAAATGCTGAAAATAAAGCCGAAATATTTTTATTTTTAGTGAATCGTTTTCAGAGAACCCTGCTATAATATGAGCCGTAACAAGGAGATAGATACTTAACAAAACCCCATGGCTGAGGGCTGCTAAGCACAATGTGTTTTCCACACAGGGTGTGCGGAAGGCGCAGATCAGATTTTTGGAGGAAAAGACAAATGACTACTTTAAAAGCTGAAAAAAGAAGCATGGATGTTAAGGCAAAGAGACTCAGAAGAGAAGGCTATGTAACAGGCAACGTATTTGGCAAGAAGATTCAGGGCTCCATTCCTGTTAAGATGGAAAAGAAAGACGTGGATCGTCTGCTGAAGACCGAGACCAAGGGCGGACAGATTATGCTGGATGTAGAAGGTGAAGTCTACGATGTCCTGATCAAGGAAGTTGACTATGATGCAATGGCAAATCAGGTTGTAGAGATAGATTTCCAGGCGCTGGTAAGCAATGAGAAGGTTCATTCCGTTGCTGAGATTATCTTTGAGAACCACGACAAGGTAGAAACTGGCGTTCTGCAGGAGGTACTGAAAGAAGTATCGTACCGCGCATTACCGGCTGCACTGGTTGAGAAAGTCAAAGTTGATGTTGGTGAGATGGAGATTGGTGATACAATTCGTGTCAAAGACCTTTCGATCGCAAAAGATAAAGACGTTGATATTCTGACCGATCTGGAGGCAGTAGTTGCTACCGTCACAGCAGTTCACAACAATGTACCGGAGACCGATGAAGAGGCTGACGCAGAAGAAGCTAAATAATTGAAGCGCAGTGCCAGGATGAAGCGAAACGGGATGCTGTCCGCAAGGCAGATAAAAAGTTTCGCGGAATGATTGAAACATGAGAAAAGGCGGATGTACTGACCAGATGGTCGGTATATCCGCTTTTGAATTTTGTATGAACTTTTTTTGCAGACGGTAAAAGAGGATGAGGTTATGGCTCCATATATGCGTCATAAATTTCCGGATCAATATTCTCGCGGATATTCTCATATACGCTTCCAGCCACCTCCCGGATGGCATCGCGCGTTTCATCCGAGAGAGTTAAAATCGCGGTGCCGCTCGCTTCGATCGTAGCGATACGGTCAAAGATGCGCGCGTCGGACTGTTCTCTGGCATACTCGGTCGCGGTTTTGGCTGCCTGCGTCATGATTTCCTGTTCTTCTGGAGTCAGGTTCTGGAAGAAATCGTCATTGACAATCAAGGAGATCAGATGCGGCAGGTGGTTCGTCTCGACCACATAATCCTGCTGTTCGTAGAGACGGTTGGAGACGATGACCTCATACGGGTTCTCCTGCGCGTCGATCGTGTGCTGCTGGAGACCGATATACACCTCGCTGAAGGTCATTGGCGTCGGATTGGCGCCGATTGCTTTCCAGAATGCGAGATGATAGCTGTTTTCCATGGTACGGATTTTCTGCCCTTTGAAATCTGCCAGGGAGTAAACTGGTTTATTTGTGCTCATGATGCGGAATCCTTGATCTGCCATGCCGAGCAGGTGGTAACCGCCGTCGGTGTACACCTGGCTGATGAGATTGTAAAAATCCGGATCATCCAGCTTTTTGCGGCAGTCATCCAGCGAATCAAAGACGCATGGAAGGTCAAAAACGGCGAGATCCTTCATGAAAGAAACCTGAGGGGCGGTGTTTTGCACGACAAATGGGATATCGCCGTCCGCGCACGTTTCGAGCAGGTCGCGGTCACCGCCGAGTGTGGAGTTGGCGTAAACCTGAATCCGCATTGCGCCGTTGCTTAAGTCATGTACTTCCTCCGCAAATTTTTCGGCAAACAGCTGCGTTACCGTGTCCTCCGGACTGGCGGTCGCCAGTGGCCAGGAATAGCGCTGTTCTTCCTTGCTGGAGGCGCAGCCGCTCAGCGCGAGCGAGGCACCGAATAAAAGAACCGAGGAAGAAATGAGCGCCGCAGCGAATCGGGAAGAAGTCCGGCATCGGCGGGACACTAGGTTTGAAATACAAATCATAATGAGAGATCCTTTCAAAGTTAAAAACATCCATTTCATACGTGAAATATTCTATTCACAGCCTGAAAGCGTGAAGCAAGTCGTTATATGAAACCTTCCGGAACTTCAACATTTCCAAGCGTCCATTCAGTATTATAACAATCCAAGCGACAAAGCCGGTATAAACGTAATCAGCAGCAGCGCCACCAGAAACAAGCCGATCATCGGCATCGCTTTTTTGGCGATCGCCATGATCGGGACGTCGGTCAGGGAGCTGGCGACAAAGAGGTTGACGCCGATCGGCGGGGTTACGAAGCCGATTGCCAGATTGACAACCATGATCACACCGAACTGGACCGGATCCATGTTGATCGCTGTCACGATCGGGAGCAGGATCGGGGTCAGAATCAGGATCGCCGGGGTTGTATCCATGACCATTCCCACGATAAGCAGGAACAGGTTGATGACAAGCAGGATCATGACCGGGCTGTTGAAATGTTCCAGGATAAAGTTGCTGACCGCCTGCGGCACCTGCATCAGGGTCAGAACTCTGGAAAATGCCGTGGAAGCTGCCAGAATAAAGAGGATCGGTGTGAATGTGCGGATCGCCTCCACAAAAATCGGCGGGATATCCCGGAATTTCATGGTCCGGTAGAGGAACAGGCTGACAAACAGGGCATAGAAAACGGAGATAACTGCTGCTTCCGTGGGGGAGGCGATGCCGCTGTAGATACAGCCAAGGATGATGACCGGGCTTAAGAGAGCGAAAAAGCTTTCGCGCAGCACCCGGAACAGCCCTTTTTCGTGCAGCAGATGGATTTCAGCGTGTATTTTTTTTCTATCTTCGCCGTAACGCCGGCAGTGATAGATGGCATACAGCATCAGGAGCAGACCAATCATCAGACCCGGAATGACGCCGGCTAAGAACAGGCTGCTGACAGAGGCACCGGACGCCATGCCGTACATGATAAACGGGATACTCGGCGGAATGATAACGCCCAGACCGCCTGCGACTGCCACGATCGCGGTAGAGAAAGTCCGGTCATAGCCGAGGGCGCTTAAAATCGGGATCGTCATGCTTCCGACGGCTGCAACGGTTGCCGGGGCAGAGCCGGAGATAGCGCCGTAGAAGAGGCAGGTCACGATGACCGCGCATGGCATACCGGCGGTAAAATTGCCAAGAAAGAAGGCAAATACGTCGAACAGCTTCTTGGAAATACCGCCCTTTGCCATGATGATGCCGGATAAGACGAACATCGGCACGGCGAGCAGGGGGAAAGAATCCAGTCCGCCGAACATGGCGCGGATCAGATACTTGGCGCCGACCGTGAAGGACGGGTCAAAAACGGAAGGGAGAACCGAGGCGATACCGAGGGTGATCGATACCGGGATCGCGATGACAAGCAGCACAACAAAGATAACAAATAAGAGAGCAGCAGGCATCAGTGTTCCTCCTTTCCGGATGGTGTGTTTGCCTCGATGAGCGATTCGATTTCATTGGATTCCGTTTCCGGTATATCTGCATTTGCATGGATAAAGGATTCCGGTGTATTACGCTCTGGGTGGGCCGGATCGTAGACATCTTCGCCGCGGGCAATCTTAAATTCGATGATCCAGCGCTGCAGAATGCGGAATGTTACCAGAAGAAAGGAAACAAACGGCGCTGCCTGAATATAGTACATCGGAATCCCGCAGGCGGGGGATAACTGTCCGCTGTTCACAGCGGACATCATGTAAGAGTATGCAAATGGGATCATATAGAGGAAAAAAATCAGCTCAAAGGTATGATTGATAACCTTAAAAAGAGCCTTTCCTCTGCGCGGGAAGGCGGCGACGAACTGTTCGATCTTGATAGAAAGGCATTTTTTGCTGCAATAACTGACGCTTAAAAAACCGCTCCAGATAAAGAGAAAACGGGTAACCTCCTCGGACCAGGACAGCGACTGTCCCAGCGCGTAGCGGGAAAATATCTGGATTCCCATAATGAGTGTCATCGCAGCCAGCATGACAACCAGCAGAAATTCTTCCAGGTTTTCATCCAGCCAGTTAAGTGTTTTTTTCATGAATAATCCCCTTGTAAATACGGATAATAGGTTGCTGTTTATGCAGGCACGTTTGAAACCGGATGTGCCGCTTGATAACAATAATAGACCTGCGATGGAGGTAGCAGGTCTTGAGTGCCTCGCGGAGAATCCCTCCGTACCCGCAGGCACAGGGATTTCCGGGAGTAAAAAAATAGGTGGCTAAAAGTATAATATAGGCACTTTTGGAACCGAAAGTGCCGTAAGATAGCGTGGTGGCAGCTGGAATTTGCCGTATTTAAATGCGAAGCCACGGCAAATTCAGTTACTGGGCACGTTAGCGTGAACAGTAACCGAATAACTGGATAAGCCAGATATTACATCGCATTGTGAAGCAGTCCAAGTACAGTCTCGAGATCCTTTACGCCCATCTGACCCGGTGCGGATGCTTTCTTGGCAGCGCCGAAGGTCATGGAAGAACCGAACACCTCGCCGCAGAGACGGCTGATAACGCCGGTGCCAGCCATCGACATGGTAATGATTGGACGGTCCGCATAGAGGGAAGTCATTTCCTCGGTGGCAGAGAGAAGTGTTAAAACATCTTTCTTGTTCTGCGGCATAACTGCGATCTTCGGGATATCTGCATTCATATCCTGCATCTTACGCAGGCGGTAGATGATGTCGGATTTCTCCGGCGTCTTGTGGAAGTCATGGTTGGAAGCGATGACTTTCACGCCAGCCGCATGTGCGCCGTCGATGATCTTGGTTACAATCGCGTCGCCGGTAAAGATCTCTACGTCAATGAAATCAACATAGCCGGTCTGAGCTGCCTTGATGTTCAGCTTTGCGTAATCTTCCGGCTCGATGGATTTCTCGCCGCCCTCTTTGGAGGTACGGAAGGTCATCAGAATCGGAGTCTCGCCGAGAACGGCACGCAGTTCCTTTAAGACGACTTCTACCTTCTCAAAATCAAAGACACCTTCGAACCAGTCTACACGCCATTCTACCATATCAACTGGAATAGAATCAAACGTTTTGGCCTCGTCGATGATTTCCTGTTTGGTAACGCCTACGATCGGAACGATGATCTTCGGTGTGCCGGAGCCGATTTCGATATTTCTAACTTTGATAGTATTCATAATCAGAGAATCCTTTCATTTTATCAATAAATATTTATTCGTCGCTTTCTGCCAGAGACACCATTTTCGCGTAGCGGGCATTGACAAAGAGTCCTAAGAGAACGCCGATGGCAGTCAGTACGATATTCATTATCATAACATGGGATGGTGCCATTTTGGAAGCGGCAGTCAAAATTGTGTAATTACATAAGGAAGAAGCAATCATAACCAGTGCGGTTACGGTTCCCTTGATCTTCGGGAACAGCATGTTGCAGACGGAGGTTACAATCTGTAACAGACCGCCCGCGCCTGCCCAGCCGATGATGAAAGCGCCTGCAATCATAAGGGTCTGGCTGTGACCGATGAGTACGGCAACCAAAGTAACGAGGCAGATAACCGGGTAAACGAGGATGAAACGTACATCCTTGATTTTACGGGTCAGCAGGGAGGTGACAACGAGCGCCATCAGGGTACCTGCGGAATAGTAGGTTTGCATGATGGACGGGTTCGCCCAGCCTGCATTTTCTTTTGCGAAGTTCTGCGCGCAGTTTAACCATAACTGGAAGGTACCGGTGCAGGTGAAACCAATCACGATCATGGCGATGGACTCAAACGAAAAATTTGTGTGTTTTAAGCTGGCGATGAGTCCCTCGGATTTGCCCTCTGCCTTCTGCTCAGAATCTGGCAGCGGGAACAGGAAAATAAGTACAAATAAAACAGCGTAAATAATACCGCATCCGATAAATAACGGATTGTAAGATACCATGCCGGTGGCGGTGGTTGTCACAGCAACACCGAGTACGAACGGCAGAAGCATCTGCGCGATCGCAATGAAAAATTTGATTCCCATGGTAGCGACACCCGGAGCGCTGCTGATAATCTCGGCAACCGCCGGATAGATACCGGTATCAAGGAACGAGTTGGAGATACCTCCGATGATTGCACATACATAAGCAATTTGATAGCCGCCGTTTTGTCCGGCGCTGAAAGCGAAAGCAAGTCCAATCAGGTAAACCGCGTAGGAGGCGCTGCCGATCGCGGTTGAGATGCGGCGTCCCAGTTTGTCGGAAAGTGGTCCGGCAAATGGAAGCGCAATCAGACGTCCGAGTCCTAAAGCAGCGGAAATCGCGGTGATCGCCATTGCCTCAACGCCCCAGGCTGCGGCAAGCGCTTCCTTGATGACTGCCTGTCCGAGAATCGAACAGCCGACGCCATGGATAAAGTAGTTTAAGTACATGATAAGTGCACTTGGCAGATATTTCTTGTTCATGATTTTCTCCTTAATTCAAGATCCGCCTGTCGGGCTGCCGTTTCGGAAACCGGGCGGATGATGGCTGATGTTCTGTCACAAACACAAAGGAGATGCCGATATAAAAAGTTCTGTTTTAGTGTTAGAAAAATAACACGTTTGATGCCGTTATTCTAACAATTATTATAGCCGAAGTCTAATACTTTTATAGCAAAAAACCAATGCATTTTAAGTATTAATGTGTTATAAATATGATTATGGGTTACTGCTCACGGGTAGGCACTTTTAGAACCGAAAGTGCCGTAAGAAAACGTGGTGGCAGCAGGAATTTGCCGTATTTAAATGCGAAGCCACGGCAAATTCCGTTACTGGGCACGTATGCGTGAACAGTAACGATTATGGAAGTTTGGTGTGATGCATTTACGGCTGATATTGCGAAGAGTTAATACGAAGATACATAAAGACGGGGGACGTTAGGAATGACATTGAATCAGATTTTATATTTTCAGAAGATAGCGAATCTGGAAAATTATCATCAGGCGGCGGAAGAATTATATATATCACAGCCATCCCTGAGCCGGTCGATGGCATCACTGGAAAATGAGCTGGGCGTGACGCTCTTTGAAAAAGAAGGACGCGGGGTGACTCTGACGAAGGCGGGGAGGATGTTTTTGGAGTACGCGGACCGGATTCTCACAGACTGCCACATCGCGGTCGGGAAAATGCGGGAGATTTCGATGGATGGGGGAAAGATCGACATCGGTTACGTGTTTCCGCTGGCCGGCCACTATATCCCGCACCGGGTCAAGCTCTTTTTAGAACAGCCGGAAAATCAAAAGGTTGTGTTTAATTTCTGGCAGAATCACACACCGGCGATTGCAAAAAAGGTAAAAACGGGTGAATTAGATGTAGGCTTTGGCGGCTGTCTGGAAAAGGATGATATGGAATTTTTCCCGGTGGCGAACCAGAAGCTTGTTATCATCACACCGAAGGATCATCCGCTGGCGGAACGGGAGAGAATTCCATTTGCGGAGCTGAACCGGTATCCGGTAATTGGATATGATAAGGACTCCTGGATGGGGACGCGCACCCGCGCGCTCTATGCGAAATACAACATCCAGCCGGACATTGTCGTGGAGTGCCCGGACGAATATTCGATCGTCGCGCTGGTGCGGGAGAGTTTTGGCATCGCACTGATGCCGCGCACGGACATTCTGGAGTTTTCTCCGGGAGTCTGCATTCACCCGATTGAAAATTTGGACATTTATCACCAGATTTTTATGTTCTGGATGAAAGAACGCTACCGGCTACCGGCGGTGGAACGCTTTATTGAATATATGAAACAGCAGGCGCGTCAGGACGGTCTGCAGGCGGAACGGGAAACCGATAGCAAAAACGTATTGAAAATTTACCTGAAAGATATTGTTAATTTTTAAGCAAAACGGTTATGATAAAAGTGTCACAAACACAGGGATGCCTCTCATGCAATGGAGAAGGAGAATTTCATCATGAAGAGCAAATACCCGAAAATTTTTGAACCGATTACCATTAAGCGCATGACAATCAAAAACCGTGTTGCCATGACGCCGATGGGTACTAACTATGGCGAGACGAGCGGTGAGATGAGCAACCGCCATATGAATTATTATTCCCTGCGTGCCAAGGGAGGAACTGGTCTGATTATTCTGGAGAATGCCAATATTGAATATCCGGTTGGTTCCAATGGCACAAGCCAGATCCGCATCGATCACGACAGCTTTATGCCGCGTTACTATCAGTTAGTCGAGAATCTTCACAAGAATGGCGCGATGGTAGCGATTCAGGTCAACCATGCGGGCGCTTCGGCATCCTCTGCCAGAACCGGTATGGAGACGGTGTCTTCCTCCAATATCCCGACCAAGGCAGGCGGCGAGATTCCGCGTCCGATGACAAAGGAAGAGATCCTGACGACCGTAAAAAAATACGGTGAGGCGGCGAAACGTGTACAGGCGATCGGATTTGATGCGATTGAGATCCACTGCGGTCATTCTTATCTGATGAGTCAGTTTATTTCCCCGTATTACAACAAAAGAACCGATGAATTCGGCGGCTCCGTCGAGAATCGTCTCCGTTTCCCGAAGATGGTTCTGGAAGAGGTGCGGAAAAATGTAGGTCCGTGGTTCCCGATCATCGTCCGTATCTCTGCGGAAGAGCGCGTGCCGGGCGGCAACACGCTGGAAGACACACTGGAATACCTCGAATATCTGGATGAGTACGTAGATATGTACGATGTATCCTGCGGTCTGAACCCGTCCTTACAGTATCAGATTGACTCGAACTTTCTGCCGGATGGCTGGCGTTCCTACATGGCAAGAGCCGTGAAGGATAAATTTGGTAAACCGGTTATCAATGCGGGCAACTACCGCGATCCGGAGGTCGTTGAGAAAGTATTGGAGAGCGGCGATGTCGATATTGTCGGCATGGGACGCGGACTCATTGCAGAGCCGAACTGGGTCAGCAAGGTGCAGAACGGCGAGGAGGAGATTCTCCGTAAATGTATCTCCTGTAACGTCGGCTGTGCGGGAAACCGAATCGGCGTCAACCGTCCGATCCGCTGTACCGTCAACCCGGCTGTTCCGGAGGGCGATATCTACAAGAAGCTGAAAGTCAATAAAAACTGCAACGTAGTTGTAGTCGGCGGCGGTACAGCCGGTCTGGAAGCAGCCTGCACGGCAGCCGAGGTTGGATGCAACGTATTCTTATTAGAAAAGAGTGGTAAATTAGGCGGACTTTCCACCTTCATTTCCGACCTGCCAAGCAAGAACCGTATGAAAGACTTCCCGAAATATCTGGAAGCACGTGCGAAGAGACTGAAAAATCTGTATGTATTTCTGAACTGCGAGGCAACCGTGGACAAGATCAAACAGTTCAAGCCGGATATCATTGTCAACGCAACCGGTTCCGTTCCAGTCGTTCCGCCGATCAAGGGACTCAAGGAAAACATCGCAGCCGGTCATGTCGATACCATTTTCGAGATGATTCAGAAAGTAAAAGCCGGAGAATACCCGGATGATTTCTGCAAGGGCAAAAAAGTGGTTGTAGTCGGCGGCGGCTCCGTTGGCCTGGATGTTGTGGAGTATTTCGCACCGCGCGGCGCGAAGTGTACCATCGTGGATATGCTCCCGCAGATTGGTATGCTGGCAGATCCGATCACAAAATGTTCCATGCGTGAGACACACGACAAATATGGTGTGAAAGAGTATGTGAATACTGCGCTGCAGGAAGTCAAAGAAAACGCATTTACCGTGAAGCTGCCGGATGGCACGATCGAGGATCTGAACTTTGACCTCGGTTTCAACTGTCTGGGAATGCGCGCCAACAATCCGATTCTGGCACAGCTTGAAGAGGCATTTGACAACACAGATACATTCATTTACCCGATCGGAGATTCCGTCCGCGCCCGCCGTATCATGGAGGGAACGATGGAAGGACGTGCGATTCTGAACGTGCTGGAAGCGAGAGGATTTTTAGAGCTGGCACCGTTGGAGTAAGAAATTGAATATTGCATTTGAAAGATTCTGACTGTTCGCTGAACGAATGATATCGTTTTATTTGATTATAAAAATAGAGAAGAAAAGAGGAAATTATCATGCCAAACATTACAGGACATACCGAATTAGTAGGATTAATGGCTTACCCGATCCGTCATACACAGTCTCCGACCACCCACAACCTTGCCTATGACAAGAATGGCGACGATGTTATCCAGCTTGCGTTCGAGGTAGACAACGATACCCTGGAAGCAGCGGTTGAGAGTATCCGTGCGCTGAAGATGCTGGGTTCCAACATCTCCATGCCGAACAAGATCGTCGTTCACAAATATCTGGATGAGGTAGACGAGGCTGCAAAGCTGTGCGGCGCGATCAACACTGTAGTCAACACCCGTGACAAAGACGGCAATGTAACCGGATACCTGAAGGGTTACAACACTGACGGTATGGGTTACTGGCAGGGAATCAAGGAAGAAGGCATTGATTTCAAGGGAATGAAGATGGTTCTCATCGGTACCGGCGGTGCAGCGACCGCTATCGCAGTACGCGGCGCACTGGACGGCATTGCAGAGCTGCATATCTTCAATATTAAAGATAAGTTCTATGCACGCGGAGAGGAGATCGTTGACATCATCAACAAGAACTCTAACTGCAAGGCCGAGATGCATGACCTGGGCGATCTGGCACTCTTAAAAGAGAAAATGCACGAAGCAGACATTTTCTGTGATGCAACCGGCGTTGGTATGCACCCGCTGGAGGATCTGTCCAATATCCCGGATCCGTCCTATTTCCGCAAGGATCTGATCGTAACTGATACGGTATATGCACCGCGTGAGACCGTGATGATGAAGCAGGCCAAAGAAGCTGGCTGCACCCGTGTATACAACGGTATGAGCATGATGCTGTTCCAGGCGCTGATCGCGATTGAACTGTATACAGGAAAATCAACACCGGTGGATTACATGAAGGAGAAGCTGGGAATCTAATAAAAATATAGCTCGAACAGCAACACCTATCCCCCACAGTTATACCTGCTATTCCGCATTAGCACTTGCGTTCATATCCTGATTCGGGTATAATAATAAAACACACTTTCAATGTAAAGTGCAAAAGTGATCTGAATGAATACAAGTGGAGAAGGATGAGACAGATGGATGAATTAAAGAAGCTGCGAAATGATCTGGACATGTGCGACGAGATTCTGATCGACGCCCTGCGGATGCGCTGCCAGATTATCCAGGAGATTACAAATTATAAACAGAAAAACGGACTTCCGATTTACCAGGCAGAGGAAGAAGAGCGCAAGAAGAGCAAGATGCTTGCGAAGCTGGATGATTATGAATACAAAAAATCAATCATGGCAGTTTACGACAGCGTCCTCTACCGGAGCAAACGGATTCAGTCCCATGAGCTGTTTGGGTTCAATATTTTCCTGATCGGATTTATGGGAGTCGGAAAGAGCACCGTTTCGAATGCACTGCAGAATACCTTTGCGATGGATGTATTGGAAATGGATGAAATGATCGCGAAAAAGAACAACATGAGCATTTCCGAGATCTTCGATCTGCACGGCGAGGCATATTTCCGCAACGAGGAGACAAACCTGCTCAAGGAGGTAGGAAACGAGAAGAACAAGATTGTATCCTGCGGCGGCGGCGTAGCGATGCGCGAGATCAATGTACAGGAGATGCGAAAGAGCGGCAAGATTATACTTCTGACCGCGAAGCCGGAGACGATTCTGGAGCGTGTCAAAGAGAACCATGACCGTCCTCTTCTGGAAAATAATAAGACAGTGGAATATGTTTCCGAGCTGATGGAGAAGCGCAGACCGGCGTATGAAGCGGCAGCGGATATTGTGATCGCGACCGATGGAAAATCAGCGAATGAGATCTGCGAGGAGATCATTGCACAGGTGAAGAAGTTTAAATAATGTGACTGCTCAGAAAGTTCTGACAGAGAAAACGAAAGGGGAAAAAGATGTCGAATCATATCACAGGACACACAGGTTTACTTTGTTTACTGGGAAGCCCGGTCGCACACAGTGTTTCGCCGGAGATGCACAACGAGGCGTGCAGCCAGTTGGGTCTGGATTATACATATCTGGCGTTTGATGTGCCGGAAGAGAAGATGCCGCAGGCGGTTGAGGGACTGCGGACGATGGGCGCGCGCGGCTGGAATATCACGATGCCGGGCAAAAATATCATGTGCAAGCTGGCAGACAAGGTTTCACCGGCTTCCGAGATTTCCGGCGCCTGCAATACGATTGTCAACGACGACGGTGTTCTGACTGCTTATACGACCGATGGCGTCGGATTTATGCGTGCAGTTGCAGAAAATGGTGTAGACATCATTGGCAAGAAAATGACGCTTTTAGGCGCTGGCGGCGCCGCAACCGCGATTCTTGTACAGGCAGCTTTAGACGGCGTGGCAGAAATTAACGTATTTAACGTCAAGGACGCGTTCTATCCGAGAGCCGAGGAGATTGTAAAGAAACTGAACGAGCGCACAGGATGCAAGGTAACCCTGCATGATTACTCCGATCCGGAGATCCTGCGCCAGTCCATCGCAGACAGCGCGATTCTGGTAAATGGTACTTCCGTCGGCATGGCTCCGAAGACGGACAATACGATCATTACTGATACAACGATGTTCCATAAAGACCTGTTCGTATTCGATGTCATCTACAACCCGCAGGAGACAAGACTTCTCCGGGAGGCAAAAGAAGCAGGCTGTAAGACAGGCAACGGCATGTACATGCTGCTCTATCAGGGAGCTGCCTCCTTTAAACTCTGGACCGGAGAAGATATGCCGGTGGAGATTATTAAAGAGAAATATTTTACAAAATAGGATTTGAAGAACGGCGCACCGCATTCTCGTTACTTAGTGATGAGAATGCGGTGTGCCGTTTTTCATCATTTATAAACCTTTATGCCCACAAATCTGCTCCTCCAGCACACTCATCAGCACCTTCATATCAATCGGCTTCGCCACATGATCATTCATTCCGGATTCCAGCGCCCGCTCTTTATCCTCTGTAAATGCATTCGCTGTCATCGCAACGATCGGAATGCCAGCCTTCTTCTTATCCGAAAACCGCCGGATCGCCCGCGTTGCCTTGTAGCCGTCCATGATCGGCATCTGGATATCCATCAGAATCAAATCATAATAATCTTCCGGCGCTTTTTGCAGCATTTCCAGGCAGGCAACCCCGTCATTTGCCCGTTCGACCAAAAGCCCCTCGCGGGTCAAAAGTTCGATGGAAATTTCGGCGTTCAGATCATTATCCTCCGCAAGAAGAATCCGGCAGCCGGATAGAGTCTGGGCAGCTGTTTCATCGAATGCGGTAGGCTCTGTTTCCTCCCGCGAGGAAATCCGGCATGGGATCCGGACGGTGAACGTTGAACCTTCTCCGAGCTTGCTCTTTACCTCGATCGTTCCATGCATCAGATCCACCAGATTTTTCACGATTCCCATGCCAAGCCCGGTGCCTTCAATGCCGCTGACGGTGGAAGAACGCTCCCGTGAAAATGATTCAAAAATATGCGACTGGAATTCCTCGGAAATGCCGATGCCGGTATCGGTGATTGCGATTTCTGTGATACACCAGCCGTCCGTTTCACCAGGCTCCTGGCGGAGGGCACAGGAGATCGTCCCGCCCTTGGCGGTATATTTGATCGCATTGCTCAAAATATTCAATACAATTTCGGACATATACGTCGTGTCAATGTAGATATATGGGTACGAAATGTCCTTAGTCACATGAAAATGCTGCTGTTTTTCTTCCAGGGCAGTCTGAACCATGACGATACAGGAATCAAAACTTTTCTCAGTCTGGATGGAGGTTTCTTCAATGTGTATCTGGTTATTCTCAATCTGTGAAAACTGAAGAATATTGTTGATGATAGAGAGCATCTTTTCACCGGAAATATGGATCTTGTCCATATATTCACCGATTTTTTCCGGTTCCTGCAGATGGTTTCTGGCAAGTTCTGCGTAACCGAGGATCGCATTCATCGGTGTCCGGATATCATGCGACATATTGAACAGGAAGGTCGATTTCGCCTTGTTGGCTGCCTCTGCTGCTTTTGCGGTCTGTTCCAGAAGCTGCTGCTGGGTGAGTTCTCTGGACTTCTGTTTTTTTGTATAAAAATAGGAAATAACAATTAGCAGAAGTGCTATCATGCTCGCGGCAGCGGCGATTCCAAAGGAGGAACGGTTGATCGCCTCAATCGATCGGTAAGTGTCTTCCATATCAATCTCGATACAGAGGGCACCGAGAATGTCATTGGTTCCGTCGGAGGCAATGACCGGATAGCAGGCGGTAAAAATATGCCCCCATGTGGTATCAATGATCTTTTGTGAGTGGATCGTTTTGCCGGAGAGGGCAGCTTCCAGATATGGAGCCATTTCCTCTTCCAGGTAGGTGCCCGGATAAGCAAAATCAGGTGCTTCCAGATCCAGGTCATCGATCAGGTAGATGGGTTTTCCGCCCGGTCCACGCTTGGCGGTGTATAAGTAGCGCGTCGAATTGAGGCTGCGAAGCTCATTTAAATAAGACTGCAGGCTTCGATACTGCGCAGAGTTCATATCGGATTTTGTGTTGATCTGTTCAAAATCTGCCCGCGTCAGCCGGCTCGATATCGCCCGGTGAACCGCGTCCGAACAGGAAATATTCCGTTCTACGGCGGCGCTCAGGGTGATGCGGCTGTTGCTTTTCAGCAGTGCAACGGTGTATAAGGAAATGAAAAATACTGCCAGAAGAAGCAAAAAGGTAAAGTTAAAGGCATGATAAGAAAAGCTTCTTGATGGGATATTTTCGTTGGATGGATGATTCATAAGTTAGATTCAACTTTCATGTAAATGCAGGGTTTATAGTTAAAAAACAGATCGAGTTGTTGATAATAAATGTAACATAAAACAGGTAAATCAGCAAGAAAGATATGCTTACATGAAAATTTAAAAAAAAAATTTTTCACAAATTCTTCATAAAAAAATTAGCACTCTACTCTTGACAGTGCTAACAACAAGTGTTATATTACTGCTAGAACAAAAGAAGACCAAAAGGTTTTCACAGATTGTTCGAAAGGAGGCAGGTTTATGAATATCAGTAAATTTACCCAGAAGTCTCTGGAAGCCGTTCAAAATACGGAAAAGCTGGCGTATGAATATGGAAACCAGCAGATTGATCAGGAACATTTGCTGTACAGTCTTTTGACTGTGGAAGACAGCTTGATTTTTAAATTAATAACAAAGATGGGAATCTCGGGCGACCAGTTCCGTGATGAGGTGCAGCAGGCGATTGGAAAGCTGCCGAAGGTATCCGGCGGTCAGGTGTATTTCTCCAACGATGCCAACAAGGTGCTGGTGAACGCGGAGGACGAAGCCAAGGCGATGGGGGACGAGTATGTTTCCGTCGAGCACTTATTTCTGGCGATGTTAAAACAGCCGAATAAGGCGGTCAAAGAACTGTTCCGTCTCTACGGCATTACGAAAGAGAGCTTTTTGCAGGCGCTTTCGACAGTGCGCGGCAACCAGCGTGTTGTCAGCGATAATCCGGAGGCAACGTATGACACTTTAAATAAATACGGTTACGATCTGGTGGAACGTGCGAGAGATCAGAAGCTCGATCCGGTCATCGGCCGTGACGGTGAGATCCGTAATGTGGTTATGATTCTCTCCAGAAAGACGAAAAACAACCCAGTTCTGATTGGTGAACCTGGCGTCGGTAAGACAGCCGTTGTCGAAGGACTGGCACAGCGTATCGTGCGCGGCGATGTCCCGGAGGGCTTGAAGGACAAGAAATTGTTTGCTCTGGATATGGGAGCTCTGATGGCGGGCGCGAAGTACCGCGGCGAGTTCGAAGAGAGACTGAAAGCGGTGCTTGACGAGGTCAAGAAGAGCGAGGGACAGATTATTCTGTTTATCGATGAGCTGCATACGATCGTCGGCGCGGGCAAATCCGAGGGCGCGATGGACGCCGGGAATATGCTGAAGCCTATGCTGGCGAGAGGTGAACTGCACTGTATCGGTGCGACGACCCTGGATGAGTACCGTAAATACATCGAAAAAGACGCAGCTCTGGAACGTCGTTTCCAGCCGGTTCACGTTGATGAGCCGACCGTGGAAGATACGATTTCCATTCTGCGTGGTCTGAAAGAGAGATATGAGGTTTACCACGGGGTCAAGATTACCGACTCTGCGCTTGTATCGGCGGCAATTCTCTCGGATCGTTATATCACGGATCGTTTCCTTCCGGATAAGGCGATCGATCTGGTTGATGAAGCGTGCGCGATGATCAAGACAGAGATGGATTCAATGCCGGCGGAGCTGGATGAACTGTCGAGACGTATCATGCAGCTGCAGATTGAAGAGGCTGCGCTTAAGAAAGAGACTGACCGCTTAAGTCAGGATCGCCTGGCAGAACTGCAGAAAGAACTGGCAGAGCTCAAGAGCAGCTTTTCGACCCAGAAAGCCCAGTGGGAGAATGAAAAATCTTCCGTTGATAAGCTGTCCAAACTGCGTGAAGAGATTGAGCATGTAAATGGCGAGATTCAGGCAGCGCAGCAGGCATATGACCTAAACAAAGCGGCTGAACTCCAGTACGGCAAGCTGCCGGAACTGCAGAAACAGTTGGCGGAAGAGGAAGAGAAAGTGAAAAATCAGGATCTCAGTCTGGTACATGAGAGTGTCACCGAGGATGAGATTGCCCGGATTATTTCGAAGTGGACCGGTATTCCGGTTGCCAAACTGACCGAGAGCGAGCGTAGCAAGACCCTGCATATGGACGAACTGCTGCATAAACGTGTCATCGGACAGGATGAGGGCGTTACCAAGGTAACGGAGGCGATTATCCGTTCCAAAGCGGGCATCAAGGATCCGACGAAACCAATCGGTTCGTTCCTGTTCCTAGGTCCGACCGGTGTCGGCAAGACAGAGCTTGCAAAAGCGCTGGCGGAGGCATTGTTTGATGATGAGAACAACATGGTTCGTATCGATATGAGTGAATACATGGAGAAACATTCCGTTTCCCGTCTGATCGGAGCGCCGCCAGGATATGTCGGATATGACGAGGGCGGTCAGCTGACCGAGGCAGTACGGCGCAAACCGTATTCTGTTGTCCTCTTCGATGAAGTTGAGAAAGCGCACCCGGATGTATTTAACGTCCTGCTGCAGGTTCTGGATGATGGACGTATCACGGATTCGACCGGCAAAACTGTCGATTTCAAGAATACGATCCTGATTATGACCTCCAACATCGGTTCCCAGTATCTGCTGGACGGCATCGATGAAAAGGGACAGATCAAGCCGGAGGCGGAAAGCTCCGTTATGCATGACTTGAGAGCTCACTTCCGTCCTGAGTTCCTGAACCGTCTGGATGAGATTATTCTCTTTAAGCCGCTGACGAAAGGCAACATCGGAGGCATCATTGAGCTTCTGATTGCAGATGTCAACAAACGTCTGGCGGATAAGGAGTTAAAGATTGCCCTGACGGACGAGGCAAAGGATTTCATCATTGAAAATGGCTACGATCCGGTTTACGGTGCAAGACCGCTGAAACGGTACCTGCAGAAGAACGTTGAGACACTGGCAGCGAAGCTGATTCTGGCGGACGGCGTCCGTGCGGGCGATACGATAGAGATCGGGCTTTCGGATGGCAAGCTGACGGCTTCGGCTGTCCATAGCGCGTAAGCGGAAAACGTCTTACGGCGGATTTATAACTATTATATAGAAGAAACAATAGGGCGCGGAGAAGTGCGAAAGAGCTTCCTCTGCGCTCTTTTTATGTATTTCTGAGATTTTCACAGTCTTGACATTGCCCGGCAACTTTACTAAAATGATTTCATAATGACCGGACTATATCATTTGTTCCGGAAGTCAGTCAGATGAGGAGAAGATGAGATGAAAATTGCGATTGGAAATGACCATTCGGCGGTAGAACTGAAGAACATTATTGTGGATTTCCTGAAAGAAAAAGGAATCGAAGTGTTAAATCTGGGTACAGACAGCAGCGAGAGCTGTGATTATCCAGTTTATGGAGAGAAGGTAGGTCGTGCAGTTGTTTCCGGCGAAGCCGATCTGGGTATCGCAATCTGCGGTACCGGTCTTGGTATTTCACTGGCAGCTAACAAGGTAAAAGGCGTGCGCGCCTGCGTATGCAGCGAGCCGTACACAGCGGTGATGTCCCGCCGCCACAACGATGCCAATGTACTCTGCTTCGGCGCCCGCGTGGTAGGAAGTGAGCTTGCGAAGATGATCGTTGACGAGTGGATCAACGCAGAATTTGAGGGCGGACGCCATCAGAGACGCGTGGATATGATTATGGCGATTGAGGAGAAAGACTGATTCAGAGTCAGAGGTAACGGATGAAATCATAAGGCAGGCTGACAGCAGGATGCGAGATGCCTGTGAGAACAAAAAGAGGCAGCTGTAAAGAGATGGAGCAGCTGCGAAAAGAACAGGAGGAAGCAGGAGATGATCACAGAAGATATTCGCTACATCGGTGTAAACGACCATGACATTGACTTATTTGAGGGGCAGTATCAGGTGCCAAATGGTATTTCATATAACTCATACGTGATTATGGATGAAAAGATCGCGATCATGGATACGGTAGACAAGCGCAAACAGACGGAATTTCTGGAAAATCTGGAAACCGCACTGGCTGGAAGAACCCCGGATTATCTGGTAATCAGCCACATGGAGCCGGATCATGCATCAAGTATCCAGGCAGTCGTAGAACGGTATCCGGAAATCACATTGGTAGGCAATGCGAAGACATTTCCGATGCTGAAACTGTACTTTGATCTTGATACCAGCCGTGCGCTGACGGTCAAGGAGGGCGATACCCTGAAACTGGGGCGCCATGAGCTGACGTTCGTCATGGCACCGATGGTACACTGGCCGGAGGTTATGGTAAGCTATGATTCCTGCGACAAGGTGCTGTTCAGCGCCGACGGTTTCGGCAAGTTCGGTGCGCTTGATGTGGATGAGGACTGGGACTGCGAGGCGAGACGGTATTATTTCAATATTGTAGGAAAATATGGAATGCAGGTGCAGGCACTTCTTAAGAAAGAAGCCGGTCTTGAGATCCAGATCATCTGCCCGCTGCATGGACCGGTTCTGAAAGAGACGATCGGTCATGTGCTTGAAAAATACCAGATTTGGAGCAGCTACGGCGTCGAGTCTGAGGGTGTATTTATCGCATATGCGTCCCTGCATGGCAACACCGAGGATGCGGCGAAGAAATGCAAGGAAATTCTTGAGAAAAAAGAATGCCCGAAAGTGGCAATCGCGGATCTGGCGCGCGGTGATATGGCGGAGGCGCTGGAAGATGCATTCCGGTATGGAAAAATTGTATTGGCAGCACCGTCCTATGACGCGGGTGTGATGCCGGTTATGGCAGATTTCCTGCACCACTTACAGAGCAAGAATTACCAGAAACGCACCGTTGCCCTGATTGAAAACGGTTCCTGGGCGCCGAGTGCAGCGCGCACGATGAAGGGAATGCTGGATGCGATGAAGGAGATCACGGTGGTTGAACCGGTCGTTACGGTTCGCGGGGCGCTCAAGGAGAGCGATATTCCGTCGCTGGAGCAGATGGCGGAAGCGCTGCTGGCATAAGAAGCGTCTGGTGACAGTATTTAATGAGACCTGAAAAAGGCTTTTTTAAATAAAAAATCCGGAGAGACAAAAGTGTGGTTTTATATTTATATATGAAAAATCCACTTGATGATTTTGTATGGATGACAGAAAAGAATAGGAGAAACAGACATGGTAGATGAGGTAATGAAGTTCATTACAGAGGCAGACCCGGAAGTGGGAGAAGCCATTGAAGCAGAGGCAGCCCGTCAGAGAAGAAACCTGGAGCTGATCGCGTCGGAGAATATTGTATCGGAGCCGGTTATGATGGCGATGGGATCGGTATTAACCAACAAATATGCGGAGGGATATCCGGGAAAACGTTACTACGGCGGATGCCAGTGTGTCGATGTTGTAGAGTCCATCGCGATCGAGAGAGCGAAAAAACTGTTTGGCTGTGATTATGCAAACGTACAGCCGCATTCCGGCGCGCAGGCAAACATGGCGGTATTTATCGCAATGCTGAAACCGGGTGATACTGTTATGGGCATGAACCTGGATCACGGCGGACATCTGACACACGGAAGCCCTGTCAATTTCTCCGGTTTATATTTCAACATTGTGCCGTATGGTGTCGATGACAATGGCGTGATTGATTACGAAGAGGTAGAGCGCATTGCACTGGAAGCAAAACCGAAGCTGATCATTGCAGGTGCAAGTGCCTATGCAAGAGAGATTGATTTCAAACGTTTCCGTGAAATTGCAGACAAAGTAGGCGCATACCTGATGGTCGATATGGCTCATATCGCTGGTCTGGTAGCAGCCGGTCTTCACCAGAGCCCGATTCCGTATGCAGATGTTGTTACGACAACCACACATAAGACACTGCGCGGACCGAGAGGCGGTCTGATTCTGGCAAATAAGGAAGCAGCTGAGAAGTTCAACTTCAACAAGGCGATCTTCCCGGGAACCCAGGGCGGTCCGTTAGAGCACATCATCGCTGGCAAGGCAGTCTGCTTCGGCGAGGCGCTGAAGCCAGAATTTAAAGAGTATCAGCTTCAGGTAAAGAAGAATGCAGCAGCGCTGGCAGCCGCACTTCAGAAGCAGGGATTCAAGATTCTGACCGGCGGAACCGATAACCACCTGATGTTAGTTGATCTGCGCGGCATGGATATTTCCGGTAAAGAGCTGCAGAACCGCTGCGATGAAGTATACATTACCCTGAACAAAAATACCGTTCCAAACGACCCGAGAAGCCCGTTTGTTACTTCTGGCGTCCGCATCGGTACTCCGGCTGTTACCACCCGTGGACTGAAAGAAGAGGACATGGAAGTGATTGCAGAGTGCATCTGGCTGGCAGCTACCGACTTCGAGAACAAGGCAGATTACATCCGTGCGGAAGTGACGAAACTGTGTGAGAAGTATCCGTTATATAAATAAGTAGAGAAGAATATGGAGCGAAAAATTTGCCAGTCTATAGATTCAGAAAAATGCTGGAAAATTAATGCACATATAACAATAAGAAAAAGGCTGTATTGACTGCCGCATGGAAGCGCGCGGTAGGTGATACAGCCTTTTCTATTCCAACCATTTTTCCTAGAAATTAAGTTTTTGTCCAATTCCTTTTTCCAATGCTTTTTCATAGATAAGCTGTGCCGTCCGCACATCAAAGAGTCCCATGCCGACTGATTTAAAGCAGCGGGTCTCGTTCTGCTCATGCGGATGTCCCTGCTTGGTATCTTCGATCAGATCCTCGATAAAGTGGACGCGCTTCTGTGTCAGAACGCCCTTTTCCAGCGGAATTTTCAGATCGCCGCTCTCCTCGCAGGCATACGGAAGCTCGGTGTACGCGTTCTTGACGAGTTTCCACACCGCATCCGGCAGTTCGCGCCGTTCCGGACGCCAGGAGCCGATGGCAACAAAGCATTTGCCGCGAAGCAGCTCTTCATCATCCGGGTAGACCGGATCGACCGCCTGGGTGGCGGAGATCAGGACGCGGCTGTGCTCAGCCAGTTCACGGGTATCCGCGCAGGTATGAATCTGGATGTCGTTTTTTCCAAACGATGCCAGACGCGCCGATAAGCGCTCGATAAAGCCGGAAAGATCCTTAGCGTATGCGTCATACAGATAAATATCTGTGATCGGGCGCACCTCGCAGGCATAGAGAAGCTGGTGTAGTCCCTGCATACCGCAGCCAACCAAACCAACTGAGGCAGCATCCTCTGGAGCCAGATAGCGCAGTGCGACACCGCCGACCGCACCGGTCCGCATTGCGGTCAGGACACTTCCGTTCATAATCGCCTTCGGCAGACCGGTCTTTGCGTTATTTAAAATCATAAGTCCGTTCAGATACGGAATTCCCAGAGAGGAATTGTCCGGAAATTCGGATAACATCTTTGTACCGATGACGGAATCCAGAAAACACGGCATATAGAGCATCATATTTTTATCACGCTGTGCGATAAAACGATCCGGCATCTTATAATTGCCGCTTTTGTGAATCGCATACGCATCTTCGATCGCGTCCATGACATCCTCTAAGGTGACGGACTGCCACATTTCTTGTTCGCTGAGAAATAACATATCAAAACCTCCTGAATATTTATGAATGAAATAAAACATATATACTAAAAATAGATTTATCACAAATCAAATGTGGTTTGCATGGCTGGATTGTAGCAGTTTCACGTTTCATTGTCAAGATGAAAACAGAATAAACCGGCAATCTCTGGATGCGGCGTCTGTAGGGCTTCAGAATATCACGGGGCTTGCCTGCGATCCGGTTGGAAACCGTGTTGAATGGCCATGTCTCGGCAAAAATATCATGGGAGGAAGCAATGCGCTCGCCAGCGCCAATATGATTCTGGAAGGCTACGACAAGGTGATTCCGCTGGATGAGACGATCGGCGCGATCTATGAGATCGGTCTGTCGCTGCCGCTGGAACTGCGTTGTACCTTTGGCGGTCTGGGTAAGACAAAGACTGCTCGGGAGATTCTGAAGCGGTCCGACGCGCATTTTCCGGGGGAAGAGGCGCGGTAGGTGTAATTCGAAACATCGTGAAAGGACAGTTACAGTTTGTGTAAGGTGCGTACTGTAACGTGGCATATCTTTTTAAGATCTGAAATAAAAATTGATTAAATAACTCTATAGAGATATAATATTAATAAAAATATCTCTATAGAGTTATTTTCATTAAAACGAATCTATTTTTTATATACCCCATGTTTCTACTTGCTCCCATAATAGATAAGGAGGTTGCCTCAGAATGAGAAAAATTTTATATCACGGTTCCTTGGAAATTATTTCTACTCCTATGTATGGTCAGGGAAAGGTCTATAATGACTACGGACAGGGCTTTTATTGTACGGAGAGTCTGGAGCTGGCGAAGGAGTGGTCGTGCGCCGAGCGGGAGGACGGCTATGTGAATCAGTATGAAATGGATGAAACCGGTCTTTTGATTTTAAATTTGATGGAGAAGCACTACAGCGTTCTTCATTGGCTGGCGATTTTGATGAAATACCGGAAAATCCGCCTTTCTTCGGCGGTCATGAAACGGGGAAGAGAGTGGCTGCTGGAACATTTCCTCCCGGATGTGGACGGATATGATGTGGTGATTGGGTACCGGGCGGATGATTCGTATTTTTCATTTGCAAGGGCGTTTGTAAATAATGAAATATCGTTAGAGCAGCTTTCGTATGCGATGCGGCTGGGAAAATTGGGAGAGCAGTATGTATTAAAGAGTCAGAAGGCATTTCAGGCGATACACTTTCTTTCTTATGAAGGAGTAGATTCAGTGGAATATTATGTAAAACGAAGAGCCAGAGATGAGCAAGCTAGAAATGCATACCGGAAAAAGGTGGAAGAGGATGATATCGACGGTATTTATATGCGGGATTTGATTCGAGGGGAGGTGTCGGCTGAGGATGAGCGCTTATGGGATTGAATATCTGGATGATGCGATGAGGAATCTGGGGGAAATGACAGATTATGCGGTCAATGCCTGTGGGATGGATCTGGAAGATTTTTGGAAATTGTTTCTTACAACCGGGTATGCAGAAAAATTTGGGGAAGGTGTACCAAGAGTAGTGAGCGGCTTTTCTGGAACGGAGCTTGCGGAGGAAGTGCTTCGAAAAGCGGGAAAAAAGGACGAACTGCCGGAACCGCAGGTAGAATTTACCTGTTCCAGAGAGTATTGGAGTGGCTGGATACTGGCGTATTATCAGTGGTACAGTGAGAAGAAATTTAAGGAAATTGAAGCAGGGCTTCCGGTCCGGGAGGTTGTGGAAATGTATCCGGCACTTCATGAAGCTCCGGAGGATAAATTTGTTGAGGCGGCAGACAGAATCATTCGAAGAAAAGAGCAGGGGAAAAACGCGTTGCGGCGGATCCGGAAGATGGCGGGATATACCCAAAAGGATCTTTCAGAGCAATCGGGGGTTACGCTGCGGAGTATTCAGCAGTATGAACAGGGAAAAAAGAAGATTCAAAAAGCATCCGCAGAAACCGTGCGTGCGCTTGCACGGTCACTGGGATGCCAGATGGAAGATTTGCTGTAATTGCGAAGGAATTGGACAGTTTCAATTTGCTATAGCGCAGTCGCCTTCGGCAGACTAAAAATAAATTCCGTCCCCACGCCCTCGGTGCTGACAACGTCGATATTTTCCCCATGTGCCTGAATAATCTCTTTGACAATCGCAAGCCCCAGCCCGGTGCCCTTTTTATCTTTTCCGCGCGATAAGTCGGTCTTGTAGAAACGTTCAAAGATTTTCTTCTGGCTGTCCTTCGGGATGCCGATGCCGGTGTCTTTGACGGAAATGAAGATTTTTTCATACCGGATGGAGGTCTGGATGTAAATGATCGAATCCTCGTGGCTGAATTTGATCGCGTTGTCGATCAGGTTGTAGAGAACCTGCTGGATTTTTCCGAGATCGGCGTAGACCATCTGGATGCTATCCGCAAAGGTCAGGTCAAACGTGATGCCTTTTGCGCTGCACGTGCCCTCGAAGGTTGCGGCGGTATCCTTGATCGTTCGGTTGATATCGAAATTGGTTCGGGTTAAATAGCCCTTGCTGTCCAGAGAGTTGAGCGTCAGCATGCCCTGTGTCAGCTTGTTAAGGCGCTCGGTCTCGGAAATGACGATGTGCAGGTATTTGTGATAGAGTTCCTGCGGGATTGTGCCATCGAGAATTGCCTCGAGATAGCCTTTGATGGAAGTCAGAGGCGAGCGGAAATCGTGCGATACATTCGCGATGAAATTGTGCTGGTACTGTTCCATTTCATTTAACTCGCTGGACATATAGTTTAATGTGCTGGCGAGATAGCCGATCTCGTCGTGGGTGGTAATCGGGATATTGTGTGCCAGGTTTCCGGCTGCATATTCATTGGCTGCGACCGTAATCTTTTTGAGTGGGAAATAGACCACTTTTGTAAAAACAAGAAGCACCACCAGGGATAGGAAGAACAGGATGATCGATGTTATGTAAATAATATTCAGAAATCCGTTCTGTTCCGCCTCAATGTTCTGGATTGGCATATGAATCACGATGTAGCCGTAGGTCTTCATATTGCCTGTGATCGGGGCGGAAACGGAGAGTACCTTGCTGTCAAACAGGTTGTAATACTGTCCGATGGAATAGAGCCGGTTGCCCTGTGCGGTCGGGTCGAAATCGTCGATTGCGATGCCGGTACGACTGTCGCTGCTGTCCGCAACGATGGTGCCCTCATGGTTCAGGATCCAGATATCCGACTGCAGATAGGCGGAAACCGCCTCGATCTGTGGATATGCCGAGTCGAGATTGATGGTTTTTCCCTCGTAGGCTTTGCTGCACCGATCGGCAATCATGGTCGCCTCGTCATACAGAACCTCCGATTCGCGTTCCACCAGATGGTGGTAGGTCATCTCAGATGAGATGGTCGCGATCGTGATGAATCCAAGCAGACCGAAGATGAGATAGCCGATCAGCAGTTTATAATAAAGAGAGTGTGTGTAGTGGTTTGATTTCATGGTAAACCTCCGGTTACCTCTTCACGTAACAGTTCAGTTCCTTTACTAACAGTTACCGTTTTACCTCAAATTTATATCCAATCCCCCAGACGGTCGTCAGCGCCCACTTGTCGTTGCCCTTGATTTTTTCACGGAGGCGCTTGATATGGACATCTACCGTCCGCGTGTCGCCGATGTATTCATATCCCCAGATATGGTCGAGAAGCTGCTCCCTTGTGAATACCTGGTTTGGTGAGGACGCGAGGAAATAGAGCAGTTCCAGTTCCTTCGGCGGCAGCTCGATCGAGTGTCCGTTGTAAATGACGGAGTAGTTCGTCAGGTTGACGATGAGATCCGGATATTCGACAAAATTGCCATGCTGTTCGGTCACGGACGATGCAGGCATCTGCACCGGCAGCTGGTAGCGCCGCAGAACGGCTTTGACTCTGGCAACCAGCTCTTTCGAATCGAATGGTTTGATCATGTAGTCATCGGCGCCCAGCTCCAGCCCCAGCACCTTATCAAAGATTTCGCCCTTAGCGGAGAGCATGATGATTGGCACCTGGGAGGTACTTCGCAGTTCCCGGCAGACCTGATAGCCGTCGATGCCCGGAAGCATCAGATCAAGGAGAATCAGGTTGGGCTGAAATTCGGGAAATACCCGGAGAGCTTCTTCCCCGTCTCCGACAATTTTCGTTTCAAAACATTCTTTCGTCAGGTAAAGTGAGATTAGTTCAGCAATGTTGTAGTCGTCATCTACGATGAGAATGCGCTGCTTTTCAGCCATGTTGATTCCTCCTGTTTTTTTGGATATTTGTAACTGTTCAGTACCTGAACAGTTATGGATATTTCTTATTTAAATGTCACGATTGTAACGCCTGTATCGCCTTCGCCAAACTCGCCAAGCCGGTATTCCTTGACATAGCTTAATTTCTTCAAGTGGCGGTGTACGCCCGCTTTTAAAGCGCCGGTTCCACGACCATGTACGACGCGGACCTGCGGAAGATGCGCCAGGTAGGCATCATCCAGGTATTTGTCGAGTACCGGGATCGCCTCATCGACGGTCATGCCAATCAGGTTGACCTCCGGCGATACGCTGAAGGACTTGGACATCTTGATCTTGCTGCTTCCGCTTCCGGATCCGCGGGAACCACCCGTATGCGTGCCGGAAAGTCCCGGTCCGGTGATGGATGCTTCCTCGACCATTTCCAGATCGCGGATATTGACGAGGGAGCGCAGAATTCCCATCTGTACATACAGATCGCCCTTGGCGTTCGGCAGGGAGCTGACGGTTCCCTTTAAATTCATCGAGAGAACGCGCACGGTATCGCCGAGACGCAGCTTTTTCGCGGAAACGGCTTTTTTTGGTGCGGCGGTTTTCTTAACTGCCAGTTTCTTGTCTACATCCTGGATCTTGCCGCGTAGCTTGGTCCGCTCAGCTTCCAGTTCTTTATTGACGCCGGAAGACTTGGCAAGCTTGTTGATGTTGCGGATCGTCTGATCGGCGGTGTCCTTCGCATCCTGAAGGATCTTCTGAGCTTCCTCGCGGGCTTTGGAAAGCATTTTTTCCTTCTGCTCGGAGAAACGTTCTTCCTTCTGCTGGAGGCGGTTCTTCAGCGTTTCAATTTCCTGTTTATAGGAGGCGATCTCTTCGCGCTCTTTTTCAATGGTCACGCGGCTGTTTTCCAGATTGGCAAGCAGATCCTCGAAGGATTCGTCCTTCTGCTCCATCTGGTTTTTCGCCTCGTCGATGATATAATCCGGCAGCCCCAGCTTGCGGGAAATGGCAAATGCATTACTTTTTCCTGGAATACCGATGAGCAGGCGGTAGGTCGGGCGGAGAGTCTCGACGTTGAACTCGCAGCAGGCATTTTCAACGCCTGGCGCGGTCAGCGCAAAGACTTTTAATTCGCTGTAATGCGTGGTTGCGATCGTCCGGCAGGTCATGTTGTGCAGGAAATTTAAAACCGCAATCGCCAGCGCCGCGCCCTCGGTCGGGTCGGTACCGGAACAGAGCTCATCGAAGAGACAGAGCGAATTGGCGTCCGCCTCATTTAAAATCGAAACGATATTCGTCATATGGGCGGAGAATGTACTCAGATTCTGCTCGATGCTCTGCTCATCGCCAATGTCGGCAAATACATTGTCAAAAACAGCCAACTCGGATCCCTCAAATGCCGGGATATGGAGTCCTGACTGCCCCATCAGGGTAAAGAGTCCGACGGTTTTTAAAGAAACGGTTTTACCACCCGTGTTTGGACCCGTCACAATCAGAAGGTCAAACGAATCGCCAACCCAGATGTTGATCGGAACGACCTGTTTCGGATTTAAGAGCGGATGGCGTCCGTCCTTGATATTGATATACCGTTTGTTGTTAAATTTCGGTTCCACGCAGTTATAGTGGCGGGAAAGAGCTGCCTTTGCGAAAATGAAATCGAGCTCTGCCAGAATCGAAAGATCCGAGAGAATCGCGTCGGTGTAAGGCATAAGCTGGCTGGAAAGAGCTGCCAGAACAAATTCAATTTCCCGTTTTTCCTGGATTTCCAGCTCGCGCAGTTCGTTGTTCAGCTTGACGATCGCGAGCGGCTCGATAAATACAGTCGAACCGGTTGAGGACTGGTCGTGCACCATGCCTGGTACCTGGGATTTATACTCAGCCTTGACCGGCAGGCAATAGCGCCCGTCGCGCATTGTGATGACGGCATCCTGTAAATAGGTCCGACTGGAATTTAAAATAGAATTTAACTGGGTATGGACGCGTCCGCCCACGATCTTCATGGAGCGGCGCACTTTGGCAAGTCCCGGACTTGCGTCATCGCTGACCTCATCCTCGGATGGCAGGCAGCGCTTGATCTCATTGTTGACCGGCGTCAGCTGATCCAGGGCGCGGAAGCGCTCAGCAAGGGAATCATCTGGAAATTCTTCGGATTTCTCATGGCGTCCGTAGCTCTGCGCGCGGGCAGCGACTGTCAGCAGGGAGCTGACAGAGAGAAGCTCCGGGATCCCCAGGGAACTTCCGATTTCCAGACGTTTCATGGAACCACGCACATCCTTCACGCCGCCGAAGGAGAGACTTCCCTTCATGCGGACGCGCGTCAGGGCATCGGTCGTCTCCGTCTGACTCTGCCGGATCGTCCCCAGATCACAGGACGGCTGCAGTTCCCGGCACATCTGTTTTCCCATCTCCGTGGAGGCGTACTCCGTGAGCTGGTCGATGATCTTTGTATATTCGAGAGTTTTTAATGCTTTTTCATTCATGTTGTGGTAATCCTCTTAATTTAAATGGTGTTCACATGATACCGTGACCACTAAATTCGTGAAAGACCTCATTAAGTGGTCAGGTATAAGTTCTCACTAGACTCGAAAAGACCTCGTCAAGTGTTCACATTATATCACATTCCCCGCCGTCTAGCCAAGCATTCGCACTTTTTTCTTGCATAACCTTAAGAAGGAAAGTATAATTAGGATATGTTATGCAAAGGGGAAAGTGAAATGCCGGATTCAGAAGAACTTGAAAAAAAGGAAAAACGGGAATTCATGAGAGAAACGATAGTGAAGCCGCCGCTGACCAGAAAACAGATTGCGAAGCGGGTGGCTCTCTTTGTATGCGCGTCAGCCGCATTTGGAGGAGTCGCGGCGGTTTCGTTTGCGGCGGTAAAGCCGTTTGCGGATCGGTGTTTTCAGGGAAATGGGATGCAGGAGACATCCTCAGTCGAGTTTTCCAAGGACGATCCGGACTCTGTTTCGCCGTCGGACGGTGCAGATGCGGATATGACAGCGCAGCCGGAACAAATGGAGCAGGAGATTGATGAGGCGGTCAGCGAGGCGCTTTCCAGCTATCAGTTTTCCGTAGACAATTTCAATTCGATGACGTCGGTGCTGCGTGGAATCGGGGAACTGGGTGATAAGTCGATCGTGACGGTCAGCTCCGGCAAACAGGATACGGATATATTTGGAAATCCGGTGGAAAATACGGGTGATTATGCAGGTGCAGTCATCGCGGAGAGTGATGGAGAATTTCTGATCTTTACTTACGCCGATGCGGTGAGGGCGGCAGATTCGATCAATGTGAGATTTTCGGATGGAACGAAGATCGCTGGTACAGTGCGCCAGATTGACGAAGTGCTCGGAATGGCAGTTGTGGCGGTGCCGTCCGGCAATCTGCCGGAAGAAGAGCGGAAAAAGGTGCAGGTGCTTTCACTTGCCAATTCATATACGGTCAAGGCAGGCGATGTCCTCGTAGGTATCGGCGGTCCGTCCGGACAGGTGCATTCGCTTTCGTTCGGAACGGTATCCTACGTGGCGCGCAATGTGCAGATTACAGATGGACTGACGCGGATCCTGTATGCGGATATCAGCAGCAATTCGCAGACGGGTACCTTTTTGATCAATACAGCCGGAGAGATGGTCGGCTGGACATCGGAGTCCTGCCGCAGCGAGAGCTGTACGGATCGGACGGCGGCGTACACCATTTCCAGCTACAAGCCGATTCTGGAGCGGCTGACGAATGGCGCTTCGGCGGCATATCTGGGCATCTTGGGACAGGATGTGAGCCGTGCGATGCAGGGGAGCGGCATTCCGGCGGGCGTTTACGTGACGGAGGCAGTCTCCGGCAGCCCGGCATATGACGCTGGCATCCAGCCCGGCGATATTATTGTGAAATTTGGCACAAAGGAGATCGGAAGTTTCAAAGATCTCCAGGCGCAGATTGAAAATTCCGCGAGCGGCGTGTCTGTATCGGTAAATGTGATGCGGAAAGGGCGCGACGGATACACGGAAATTCCATTTTTGGTATCTCTGCGCGCCAGATAGAAATTCAGGAGGATATAGGCAGAATGAGATATATTGAACAGTTCCGGGAAGGAATGAGAGTCTCGGACGTATATTTATGTAAGACGAAACAGCACGCGGTGACGAAAAACGGAAAAGAGTACGCTTCCGTGCTGCTTCAGGATAAAACAGGCACGGTAGACTGCAAAATCTGGGATTTAAGTTCTCCGGGCATCAATGATTTTGAGCCGCTGCAGTACGTCTATGTGGACGGCGATGTGACGGTTTTCCAGGGTTCCAACCAGTTAAATATCAAGCGCATACGCAAGGCAGACGAGGGCGAGTATCAGGAAAGTGATTACCTTCCGGTCAGCTCAAAGGATATCAAGATAATGTATCAGGATCTGACGGCTCTGGTGCAGTCTTTCCAGAATCCGTACCTGAAAAAGCTGGCATCCAGCTATTTCCTGGAAGATAAGGCATTTGTGAAGAAATTCTGCTTTCATTCGGCGGCGAAGAGTGTGCATCATGGTTTTGTGGGCGGACTTTTGGAACATACGTTAAGTGTTATGAAACTCTGTGATTTCTACACGAAGTCATATCCGGCGCTGAACCGCGATCTGCTTCTGACGGCGGCGCTGTTCCACGACATCGGAAAAGTGAAGGAATTATCCTCATTTCCGGAAAATGATTATACGGACGACGGTCAGCTCTTAGGTCATATCGTGATCGGAACGATGATGGTTGCAGACCGTATTAAGGAGATTCCGGGATTCCCGGCAAAGACAGCGGCGGAGTTAAAGCACTGCATCCTTGCGCACCACGGCGAATTAGAGTACGGTTCCCCGAAGAAACCGGCGCTTCTGGAGGCGCTGGCATTGAATTTCGCGGACAATACCGATGCGAAGATGGAGACGATGCTGGAAGTCTTAAAGAGCGGCGGGGAGAATCCGGGCTGGCTCGGATATAACCGTTTCCTGGAGACGAATGTGAGAAAGACGACGCCGACGGAATAATAATAAGATAACAGACATCTAAAATGAGTCTAAATGTATATAAGAAAAAGAAAACAGCGCTGCACAAGCAGATGCTGCCTTGCAGAAGCGGGGGAACGAAAAAATAGGAATCAGGACTCACCACCTAAAGAGGTGGGAGTCTTCTCGTTTCATAGGGAATTGCGTCCTATGAAACAAAAAACGCTCCGCG